>Ga0210391_10000313_pt1 | contig 55610 bp, 43 predicted proteins | sample IncBWC12OmetaG_FD_160573 | JGI IMG/M metagenome (GOLD analysis project Ga0210391, IMG submission 160573) | Forest soil microbial communities from Barre Woods Harvard Forest LTER site, Petersham, Massachusetts, United States - Inc-BW-C-12-O ...
CAACTGGTCCGGACTCATGAGATGGATGTGGCTGTTCCAGAAGCCGGCCGTCAGGACCGCGCCGCGGGCATCGATTACTCTGGCTGCCCGAGGAACCGGTATTCCGGAGCGAGAGCCCACGCGGACAATCCGGCCGTCACGCACAATGACGACGCCGTCGTCGATCGGCGCGGCATCGGGCGCGGGGTAGATCCTGGCGCCCACGATTGCAAGTTCGGCCGCGGGCTTGGATGGGCCGGCAACCGCATCAACGCCAACGCCTAAGCCGGCAGTCAGTCCGATGAGCGCGTACAGGCACAGCACCTGGCTTCGAACCCTGCCCCTTGGAAGGCGCCGAAATGGATACGGCCTCACGCTGTTCGACTGCACGGCATTGCCTCAATGTATACTTATTTGATCGCCAACGCCGGGCTCGGCGATTGTACGTCCCGGCGCTATTTCTGCTGAGCGGATTGTGCGGCGAGCCGTGCGAGTGCGCCGGTCATCGCCGAGGCGCCTGCTTTCATCATGGCCGCGATCCCCTCGGCCGCTTCATGCGGTAGGACATCGGCCGTCCAAACCACGCGGCTGCCGCCGACTTCCCGCGGATACACTTGTACAGCCGCGTTGTAGTGGGTGACCCCCGATGACCCGCCCTGCGCGGTCCATGCCAAACGACGCAGATTGTCGTCAACGGAGACGATCGGCTCGACTACCACCAAGCCGTTGGCGAATGTCACCCGACGTCCGCCTGGAACGAGTTCGGTGGCGAGCACAAATCCCGGTACCAGGCGGGTATGGAGCGACCCTACGTCGCGAACTGCGTCCCACACAGCGGAAGGCGATGCATCAGTGGTTACTTCGACTGCTACGGTTGTCATGGGGGAATCATAGTGCTTGGCATCGCCCCAAGACTTGGGGAAAATTGCTCTCATGGGCATCCGGACTCTCAAACAACGTATACCGACGCCGGACACACCGTCTCGTGGTCCGCCGCGCTCCGCACCAATCGCGCATGGGGAGCAATGGTCGCTCGCGGAATATGTGTGCGGCGCCGGCCCCCACGACCGGCCCTTCGAAGAACGGCATCACAAGGTGTCCATAGCGCTCGTCACGCACGGGACGTTTCGCTATCGCACGAGCACCGGTGAGGGGATGCTGTATCCGGGCGCATTCTTATTGGGCAATCCCGGCGCCTGTTACGAGTGCGGGCATGAACACAGCAGCGGCGATCGATGCCTGGCATTGGCTGTGTCGCATGATCTCTTTGCGGAGATCGCCTCGGCTGCTCCTAGTGCCGAACGCTGTCGGTTTCGCCGCCCCACGTTGCCGGCCATTGCAGATCTCGCATCGATCTCCGTCTCACTCCAGCGTGCGAGCGAGGGGAAAACACCGCTCGCGCTGGAGGAATTGGTGTTGACCACCATCGAAACCATTGTTCGGGCCGCGGGGACGAACCACACGCCACCCCGCCGAGTGCGGTCGATGACGATGGGGAGAATGTCGACGGTAGTTGATTACATTGACGCCCATTTGCGCGACGAGTTGAATTTAGGCGACCTATCCGCACTCGCCGCACAGAGCAAATATCATTTTCTGCGTTCGTTCAAACAGGAGTGCGGCATGACCCCGCACCAATATGTTCTCGGCCGCCGGCTACGGGCGGCGGCGATCGCCTTGCGCGCCACCAATACGCCCGTTTCGCGAATTGCGTTTGATCAGGGATTTGGGGACCTGTCGACTTTCAATCATGCCTTTCGCCGGGTCATGGGGGTCGCGCCGACGGCATATCGGGGCACACGCAAAGGCGCGAGAGGAACACGGCTGGGTGTAAGCAATATGTGAGCCGAACTGTATTCGCTACATCACCTCAAGTACAATTGCATGGTCAACTGCATCAAGCTTCGCCACCACTTGAGGAGATACAGATAACTGCATGAACAAGTCCAACTCGTCTTCCATCCCGACATCGCCACGCGTCACCCTTAAGCTCAAGACCGTCGCACGCAAGTCCCCAAGAGAAAGCAAGACCTCACCGATCCCACCGCCCCAGAACACCAGCAAGCTGAAGCCCGGCGCTCACTGGGCGGACGAATACAAGGAGCGCATGCAGAGGGATATGGATGCCTTAGCGCGCTGACTAATCTCACTTTTGAAGCTCCCATCCCATGGCAACCAGAAAGGTCAGCTCGACAGCCGCCCGCGGCCGCAAATCGGCACCCAAGCGCGCTCGCGGAAAGCTGGCTCCGGGCGCAAGCGCCCGAGGGCTGGATGCCGCCGATGTCACCATCGCCATGGACAGCGCAGAAATCGCCGACCTCGTCAGTCTGGTACGGAGCGCGGGTGGCGCGCCTATCGGAGGGTATCGGGATCCATTGGGCGGGCGGGCGCTCGTGCTTGCCTCCCTGCCGCTAAACGCGGTTCAGCCGACCCCATTCCAGAGAGATTTGTCGCCGACCCACGCGAAGCGGCTGGCGCAAAAGATCGATGAAACCGCGGTGTTCTTGGATCCGTTGATCGTCGTGCGCGGCGAGGATGGCCGGCTGTGGACCCCCAATGGCCGTCATCGCCTGGCTGCGGCGAAAGTCCTGGGGCTAAAGCAGATCACTGCATTGATTTCTCCCGATGAAACGTTGGCCTATCGCATTCTCGCCCTCAACACGGAGAAGGCTCACAACTTACGCGACCGCAGCCTCGAGGTCATTCGCATGGCCAGAAGTCTCGCGAAGCGCCACCCCACTTCCAAGGAGGTCGAGTACGGACGGGAATTCGAATCGGCCGAATTGCTGACTCTCGGCGTGGTGTATGAAAAGTCGTCCCGGTTCGCGGGCGGCGCCTACAGCTCCTTTTTAAAGAAAACGGATCGGTTCAGCGAGCGCTCGCTTGCCGCGAGTCTGCGCGAGCGCGAAGGGTTCGCATCGCGGTTGCTGGAGATCGAGGCGCAGACCAAGCGCATCATTCAGACGTTGCAGAAGCGGGGCTTCAAGTCCCCCTACCTACGCAACTACGTCGTTGCGCGCATCAACCCGGTGCGTTTCCATAAGATGAAGAAAGGCGATAACAAGCCGCCCATGCCTCTGGCCCAAGCACTGACACGCATGGCGGCCGCTGCCAAGAAGTTCAATCTCGAGTCGGTGTCGAACGCAGATCTTGCCTGGGTGGCGGTGGGCGCGAGCGCTCAAGAGTGACGCGGGAGGTTGCACATGAATCTTGATCGACTGCGAGCCTCGATCAACCGGGTGTGGGATGCCTCGATCCTGGATTGTTTGGCGGCCTACATTCGCATCCCGAACAAGTCCCCTCATTTCGACCCTGACTGGGAGAAGCATGGGTACATGGAGGCTGCGGTGCAATTGCTGGCCAAGTGGTGCCGTGAGCAGCCGATCCCGGGCATGCAAATCGAGATCCGGCGATTGCCGGGCAGGACCCCGTTGCTGTTCATCGACATCCCGGGTGAACTGCCCGGCGGCGTGCTGCTATACGGACATCTCGACAAACAGCCGGAATTTACCGGATGGGCATCAGGATTGTCCCCCTGGGAGCCGGTGATACGCGACGGCAAGCTCTACGGCCGCGGCGGCGCCGATGACGGCTACGCCGTGTTCAGTTCACTGACGGCCATCGCGGCGCTCAAAGAACAGAAGGTGGCTCTGCCGCGCTGCGTCGTGCTGATCGAAGCCTGCGAAGAGAGCGGCAGCATCGACTTGCCGGCGCACTTGGAGTCCCTCGGCGATCGTATCGGGGACCCATCGCTGGTGGTATGTCTCGATGCCGAGTGCGGCGACTACGTGCGGGTTTGGTGCACCACCTCGCTGCGCGGCAATCTTACCGGACGCTTGTCGGTGCGCGTACTCACGGAGGGCGTGCACTCCGGCATGGCGACCGGTATCGTCGCCACGCCATTTCGGATCGTCGAGCAACTCCTCCATCGAATCGAAGACAGTACCACCGGAGAATTGCGACTCGAGGCGCTTCGCGTCGAGATTCCGCCGGATCGCGTTGCGCAAATAGAAGCCGCTGCCCGCGTGCTGGGTGACTCGGTCGCGGGCAAAATGCCGTGGGTCCCGGGAGTCGGCGCCATCTCGAAGGATCCGGTGAAGCTACTCGCGAACAGCACCTGGCAGGCGACGTTGGCGGTTACCGGCGCGGATGGATTACCTCCCGTGTCATCCGCAGGCAATGTGCTGCTGCCGCAGTTGGCATTCAAGTTGTCGCTGCGATTGCCGCCCACCTGCGATTCGGCGCGCGCCGCGGCTGCGGTCAAGCAGGCGCTGGAACACGATCCCCCCTACGCCGCGCGAGTGGAATTCGAGTTCGATCCGCCGTCCGACGGGTGGAATGCACCGTCGATGGTGGCGTGGTTGGAACAGTCGATCGACCGCGCCTCGAAGACGGTATACGGGAAGGAAGCGCTGTACATGGGCTGCGGCGGCACCATTCCGTTCATGGGGATGTTGGGGCGGCAGTTTCCGCGCACGCAGTTCTTCATTACCGGCGTACTGGGACCTCATTCCAACGCGCACGGACCGAATGAATATCTGGAAGTGGAGTACGCGAAGAAATTAACCGCCTGCGTGTCGCTTGTATTGAGCGATCACGCGCACGCCCTGAGCTCATAGATACCCACCCGTGGCACTGCTCAGCATCCCTGCGCACTCGAGCTGTTAGGCGCGTCGTTCGATCCATTCCATTCCAGCTGGAAGGCGTTGCAACTTCGCACGGCCGGCTCCGCGATGCCGGTTGCCCGGACCCCTGAAAGGCTCGCGCTGCCGTCCGCGCGCAGCTCAATCAGGCTCCCCCCGGCGTGATCGACACGCAGTCCATTCACGACCAATCCATCGATGCGCCTGCCGAACAGCAGCACCGCTTCCTGGCTGCTGTCCAGCAAGGTCGTCGTCCGCAGATCGATCTGCGCCTTGATCGGCGCGTCCAATGCGAACAGCCAAACGGCGCCGATACCGAAATGCAGGCGCGGATCGATACTGCCCCCGCGCACCACCATGTTCCCCTTCAAGGAAATCTTGCCCGAAAGCGGTACGGCATCGAAGCGGTTGCCCAAGTGCAGGCCGCCTCCCTCGGTGAGGGTATCGGCGATGAGATTGTCGGTTACGGTGATGTCGTGGCCGCCGTAGATCGCCACGCCGTTCGCCAGGATGGGCGCGACGACCGTGTTATGCCGGATGATAATGTCATGGTTCGCGAGTTTCTCGGCCCACGAGGCAATACCGTCGTCGCCATTGTTGCGGAAGAAGCTGTCCTCGACGATCACACCCGAGATTCCGCGGTGCAGGTTGAGTCCGTCCGCAGTGGTGTCCAACACACGCACATGCCTGACAAGCAATCCGTCAAAGGGGCCATCGAGCCACAGTCCAACCTTGACGTGCTGAATGAAAACATCGCGGATGCGGCTGCCGCCGCCGAGCGCGCCGCCGATTCCGGCCAAGGCCTTGTGATCGTCGCGTTCGTTGACTTGCCCGATGATCGCCAAATCGTGAATGTCGACCGCCAGTGAGGGATTGGGCGCATCGCGTCCGTAGAGCCCCACACCCTCGCCCTGCAGCACCGAATACCACGGACCGGCACCCGCAATTTCCACGCGATCGACCCGAACATGACCATCCAGACGGAAGTGCCCCGGCGGAACCCATACCGGCCGCCTGCTGCCGGATGCCGCGGCGATCGCCTTGGCAAACGCCTCTCTGGAGTCCGATTCTCCGGAGGAGTCGGCGCCGAAGTCCACCACCGACAAAGCGCGCGGGGGTCGACTCCGCGGCGCAGGCACCATTTCAAAATCGACCAGATCAATCGCGATCCACGATGGCTGGGACTGGTCGCCGCTCGTCAGGCGCACGACCGTACCGGCCGGCATTACCTCATCCAGCAAAATCCGCGCGTGATCGAAGAAGTGGTGGCCCTTACCATCCGCGACATGCTTGGTGAAGGGATACTGGCCGTAGTAGCAACAGTATCGGGAGGTTACAGCGAGTTCCGCTATCCGGCGGCTCTGTGTATACACGCCGAGCCTCGCATCGACGGCTTTGCCTTCGGGACCGTCAGGCACCGCATAACGGACCGTCAGGGCATTCGCCGGGGCGGACAGCGTGAACTCGACATAATCCCCTTGGCCCTGGAGTAAGACCGCCCGCCGTCCGGATGCTTCCGAAGCGAGCGTGCCGAAGGTACGGTCCGGCCCGACAATGCGACCGTTGGTCGTGCCGTTCTCCGCCTCGTACTCCGTAAAATCCAAGGGCGCACCGACTTGGGCGGTGACGCCCGGCTCCAAGGCGACGACGGTTGCGGCCGAGGGTTGCCCGCTCGAGGCGACACTCCAGAGCGACGGCACTGTCAACGCTGTCGCAACCAATCGCCTTAGGAAGCCTGACCTCAGCGGGATCATCTTGAAGCCATTGCCCCTGGTAGACCGGGCGACGAAGCCGCGGCAATGCGTATGACACCCGAGAAGGGAAAATCCCCCAGTCGAGTTGTGAAAGTTGCCGTTCAGCCTCTTATTGGCGTACCGTTGCTTGAAACGGATAACACGGCGATGTCGACAGCCTCTGAGTCCCCCAGCGAGATTTTCACCAAGCTCTTCGCCGAGTGCCGCCACACCTTGCACCGATACATTCGCCGCTTCGTCGGCTCGAGTGAGACGGCGAAGGAGATCGTGCAGGAAGCGTTTCTACGCACCTATCGGCAGCGCGATTCCGTGACCACGCTCCGGGCGTTTCTGTTCTCGACGGCGCGCAATCTTGCCGCGAACGAATATCGTCATCGACGGATTACGGAGCGCGGCACCATGGGGGATTTGGGCGATCCGCGGGTCAAAACTGAGCGTGAATCGTTGGAGACGGAGTTGCTCAGAGACGAGCGGAATCGACTCATCCAGGAGGCCATCGATCGGCTGCCCCCGCAGTGCCGTGCGGCTTTTACGCTCCGGGTATTTCACCAGTGTTCCTACAAGGAGGTTGCGGAGCGCCTGGGAATCTCGGCCAAAACGGTTGAAAAGCATATCGCGCACGGTCTCCATGAGACCCACCGCTATGTAAATAGGCGATATAACGCGACGAGACGGGACCATGGGTAAAGTTCATAGGCTGCGAAGCTCCGACGATGCCGAGCGCGAGGCCAGCACGTGGTTTGCTCGAATGAACGCCGACGATGTGACGCCGGACGATCGCGCTCGCTTTGAAGCCTGGCTCGGCGCCAATGCGGTGAACGCGAAGGCCTATTCAGAGCTTTCCGCGACATGGCAGGAACTGGTGAAATCCGGTCCTCTGGTGCGCGCGGTCTATTTCGGTCAAGTGATGAATGCAGCCACCTCGCGGCCTGCCGGGCGCCGGCGCTGGGCGGTTGCCGCGGTAGCCGCCGGAATCGCGGTCATGGTGCTCGGCGTAACCTGGAATCTATATCGGCAGAAGGAACAGACCCGCTTTCAAACCGCGATCGGTGAGCAGGCCGCGGTGGCGTTGCCTGACGGCTCTTCCTTCGATCTCAATACCAACAGCCGGATATGGGTGGACTATAGTCAGCGCCAGCGTGTCATTCGACTGGAACGGGGCGAGGCCTTTTTCAAGGTAGCCCATGATACGCAACGGCCTTTCTGGGTGCGCGCCGGCGACTATTGGGTTCGGGCCGTCGGCACGGCGTTCAATGTGTACCTGAGGCCGACCGGAGTGGAAGTGACGGTGAGCGAAGGCACCGTCAAAGTCGTCAACGCGACTGCGAATGAGCCTCCTCCTTCCGATGCCGCGACCACCGGTTTTGGGCCGGCCGTGACCGCCGGTGAGCAGGCAGACGTACACGACCGCGCGGAAGTGATCCACGAGCTCAATTCGGCGCAGATCAGCCGTTTGCTGGCCTGGAGAAAGAGCAGCCTCTATTTCCAGGATCAGCCACTGGGCGACGTCGTCAACGAGATGATGCGATACACTACGCTGCAGATCGTGTTCGACGATGATGCGCTACGGGCGCTGCCCGTCGGTGGCACGTTTCAGACGAGCCCGGACGGAGTGGAAGCGCTGCTGACGATGCTGCACGACGGATTTGGCACCACCATCCGGCGGGATGATCAGGGCCACGTCCACATCGAAGGACCTGCCAAGTAGTGCATCAGCCTCTGGACTGGCTCAGGGCTTCACCATCATGATGAGTCGTCGAATCCGATAAATCGTCGGGGGAGGGATATTGTTTCTCGGGAGTTCGTGACAGCAGACGGTTCTTTGAAAGAGCCGCATAACTAGAAAAGTTCTTGCGGGGGGAGATGAAGTCGAACAACTGCTTGGTTCGCATGGCGGTGTTGCACGCGCTGGCGTGTGCATTACTGGCCGCACCCGGCAAAGCAAGCGCCGATCCGGCCCGATTTGACATCGCCGCGCAACCGCTGCCCACCGCACTCAAGACTTTTGCCGCACAGGCGAAGATGCAGCTGCTGTACCGATACGACATCGTCAGCCACGCGACCGCGACCCCGGTGACCGGGCAACTCGAAAGGCACGCCGCTCTGGAGCTATTGTTGCGAGGGACGGGTTTGGAAGCGGTTTACAGCAACGATAACACCGCGACCATTCGTCTCATCTCCGCCGAAGGCAAAGCTGCCTCCGGCACCAAAGCCACAACCGGCGACAAGACAGGTCCGGCCACAGCGCCTCCGACCGGCTCCACGGCCGCGGATGCGAATACCCAATACATCAGGGTCGCCCAGGCAACTGCGAACAAACAGGCGGATCAAAGCGCGACTGCAAATAACCCCTTGGAGCCCGGCGCCGTTCAGGAAATAGTCGTCGTGGGAGTGAAACAAGCGCTGGCGACTTCGCAGGAATTCAAGAAGGATGCCAACACCTTCGTCGATTCGATTTCAGCGACCGACCTTGGCGCGTTTCCCGATCAGTCCGCGTCCGACGCGCTCCAGCGCCTCTCGGGCATCACCGTCAATCGCCTGCAGTCGAACGACGATAGCACCCACCCGTCGGGCGAACCCACGAACATTCTCATTCGCGGCCTGACGCAGGTGCGCACCGAAGTCAATGGACGCGACATCTTTTCGGCCGACTCCGGGCGCGGTTTGAACTTCAACGACGTCTCGCCGGAATTGCTCAGCCGCGCCGACGCCTACAAGAACCAGACCGCCGATATGATCGAGGGCGGCCTCGCCGGCACGGTCGATCTGCGCACCCGGTTGCCGTTCGATCACGATGGCCCCAGCATCACAGGGTCCCTGCAAGGCAACTATGGAGACCGCTCTAAACAGCTGACACCTGCTTATTCGGTTCTGGCCAGCGACACGTGGACGACGGACGCCGGCCGGTTCGGACTGCTGTTCGATTACGCACGCTCTCACGTGATCACCCAGACGCAAAGCGTGATCATGGACAAGATCGACACCTATTGCTCCTCCGGATATGGGACTGCGGCGCACGCGATCGTCAATCCCGACGGCAGTATTCCCTGCACCTCCAACCCGTTTGGCGGTACCGGCTGGGCTTTCGTTCCCGACGGTATCCGCTATTCACAGGTCAACTACGACCGCGATCGGATCGGCAGCACAGTGGCGGGGCAATATGAAAACAATTTCAAGACCGTGCTCGCCACCGTGCAATACACGGATTCCAGTTACCGCAATGCTTGGCTGGAGGACGCCAGCCACGCGATACTGGAGGGCACTTACTTCGGTACCCCTGCCTTCGATCCGCGGGGCTCGACGATTTTGGGCCCGGCCACCGGCACGGCGCCGCTGGTCTTCGGTTCGAACGGCATGCTTCAATCCGGAACGCTGACTCAGCCGCACGGCAGCTGGGCAGGAAGCAACTCGCCCAACTTGCAAGATGCCATCAATACAGGGTCGGCCGTGCCGGGCGTTCCCTTCGTCAATGATTGCGGCCCCGGCTTCACGTGCGCGACCAATCGGGATGGCCTGTACTTCCAGGATGAGGCCCGGGATTTCGACCACACCGAGGATACGAAGGAAATCTCGGCCAACGTGAAGTGGGATATTACTCCGCGGCTCCATTCCAATTTTGACGCCCAGTACATCGATGCGCGCGTCTTCAACAACGACATCCTCGTCGCCGCCGGTTCAATGGCCAACTATCAGTACAGCGTGAATGGTGACGGCACCCCGCAGGTCCAATTGCTGCCCGGTTCGAATGTCAATTACGCGCCAGGGGGGCTGTCGAACCCGCACAATTACTGGATTCCCTTCATTCAAGGGCACGAAGAGGACGACGGCGGCATCGAGTCTGCGTTTCGTGCGGATTTGAAATACGACATCGACAAGGGCGGCTGGCTGGATTCGCTGAAGGCCGGCGTTCGCTATGCCGATCGGAGCCAAACAGTACGCTATTCGACGTTCAATTGGACGCCGATCGCCTCGAACTACGGCTGCAATGGCCCCGGCTTCAACGCCGACAACACATCGCCGGGCGCGTATCCGGCTTGCGCGGCGGGACATCCGAACTTCCTGGGCTACGGCGCGGGAATCTGGGGTACGACGAATTTCAATTCATTCTACAACGGCAGTGTGTACCCGAACGGACCGCTCGTTTTTCTCAACAATGCGACCATCACCAATTTCTCGAGGCTGACTGAAGGATTGAGCGGCGCCACCACCAACTCGCCCATTGCGCCCGGGTATGTCCCGATCTGCGATCGGACCGGCACTGTGGATTGCTTTACTCCATCCGAAGTCGAGCATGTCGATGAACAGACCGATGCCGGCTACTTGATGCTGGATTTTGGCGGCAGGAACACGGACATCTTCGGGCATGTCAACGTCGTGGGCAACGTCGGCGTGCGCATCGTCAGAACCAATGAAAGCAGTGTAGGCAGCGTCGGATTTCCGCCCGCCTCGACGCTGACGAGCGGTCTCGGCACGTGCGGTACCGCCTTGCCGCCGAACGTTGTCGTCAATCCTGCCTGCTATTTGACGCCGAGCATCATTGCCTTCGCCAACGGCGGCAGCTCCCCCAATACATACCAAGCTTCCCATATCAACACGTTGCCAAGCTTCAACGTGCGCTTCGGACTGGATGACAAGGACTTCATACGCTTCGCCTACTCGCGCGCCATCTCCCGTCCGGATATTGGCTATCTTCGGAACTATATCGAGATGAACGGGCCGGTCATCAACGTGTCGCCTGACTCGCCCTATGTGGTGTACAACTCCCCAACCGCGGCCCACGTCCCCGCAAATGTCGTCGGGTATAACTTCGTCTTCAATGCCAATGCCGGCAACGCAGCGCTGCTGCCGGAAATGGCCGATCAGTTCGATCTGTCGTACGAACGTTACTTTGGGTCGAACACTTCGTTCACATTCGATCTATTCTTCAAGAAACTATCGGACAGCCTCACGTATGACAATTTCGGCCGCGCGTTCACCAATGATGGTGCAACGGAGATCGCAGAAATCCGCGGCCCCGTCAACGAAAAGGATGGCGGCCGGATCAAGGGTATTGAAGTCGCCTACCAGACCTTCTTTGATTTCCTGCCCGGACTCTGGAGCGGCTTGGGGCTGCAGGTCAACTATACTTACGTCGATCCCACCGGGATAAACAACTCCAATCTCATCGACGCGACATCGACCGGCGGCGTGGGCGCAGTCGGTGCCGGGGTGCCGGTGGTCACCGGCGTGGTCATCGATTCCCATAAATTGGAGGGGGTTTCCAACAATACCTTCAATCTCGTAGGCCTCTATGAGAAGGGACCGATCGGTATACGCCTCGCATACAACTGGCGCTCCATGTACCTGACGTCCAATTTGGATTGCTGCATCGGTTTGCCGGTATTCCAGAAGGCCGCGGGGTTCCTCGACGGCTCGATACGCTACTCGATAGGCACCCATGTCGAGTTGTCCTTCGATGCGGCCAACCTGCTGGACACCAAGACCGTGTACGAGCAACAGATATTTGGCGATTCCTCTGCAACCCCGGGGGCCAAGCCCGTGTACATGAATTCGGGTTGGTCTCTGGTCGATCGGCGCTACCAGCTCGGCATCCGCGTCAAATTCTAGAAAATCAATTGGGGGTTTCTCTCTCCTTGAGAGTCGTATGTAGCGGATGGCTCAAAAAAGAGCCACGTCGACAATCAAGGGGAGACTATGAAATCGAACAACAGGTTGGTTCGGCTGGCCGTATTGCAAGCGTTGACATGCGCATCGGGTTTGATGCTCGCCGCACCTGGCAGTGCGAGCGCCGATCCGGCGCGATTCGACATCAACGCAGAACCGCTACCGAACGCGCTCAAGCATTTTGCCGCACAGGCAAAGATGCAGCTGCTGTACCGATATGATGTCGTCAGCCATGCCACAGCGACCCCCGTGACCGGGGAACTGGAGAAGCACGCCGCCCTGGATCGATTGCTGCAAGGAACGGGATTGGTGGCGGTTTACAGCGACGCGAATACCGCGACCATTCGCGTTATTTCAGCGGCAGAAAAGCCGGGCGCCAGCACTAAGGCCACGGGCGCCACCGGCGATAAGTCCGCCGCGGCCGATTCGCCTCCGACGACCTCCACGGCGTACACAAACACGGGATCCATCCTGCTTGCCCAGGCCGGGCCGGCGCAACCGGCTGAAAGCACCGCTGCCGCCGGCACCGCGGACCAGGCCACCCTGTCGGAAATCATCGTCGTGGGCGTGAAGCAAGCGCTGGCGACTTCGCAGGAAATCAAGAAAGATGCCAGCACCTTCGTCGATTCGATCACTGCGACCGACATCGGGTCCTTCCCCGATGTGTCGGCATCCGACGCGTTGCAGCGCGTCCCCGGCATCACCGTCAATCGGCTGCAGTCGAACGATGACAGCACGCACCCATCGGGCGAGCCCACGAACATTCTCATTCGCGGCCTGACGCAGGTACGCACCGAATTCAACGGCCGCGACACGTTTACGGCCGACAATGGACGCGGATTGAATTTCAACGACATTTCACCGGAATTGCTGAGCGGCGTCGACGCCTACAAGAACCAGACAGCCGATATGATCGAAGGCGGCATTGCCGGTACGGTAGATATGAAAACGCGGCTGCCCTTCGATCAGGAGGGCCATGTTCTTGTCGGTTCGCTTCAAGGGGCCATCGGCAGCCTGTCGGGTGGTAACGTGACCCCTGCCTATTCAGTGCTGTTCAGCGATTCGCTCAGGACGGATCTCGGCCGGTTCGGACTGCTCTTGGACTACGCGCGTTCGCACGTCATCACGCAAACACAAAGCGTGATCGACGACAAGATCGATACCTATTGCTCCTCCGGATATGGGACGGCGGCGCATGCCATCGTCAATTCCGACGGCAGCATTCCCTGCACTTCCAATGTGTTTGGCGGTACGGGCTGGGCCTTCGCTCCGGACGGCATTCGCTACTCGCAGGTCGATTACGACCGCGATCGGATCGGCAGCACCATTGCGACCCAGTACGAGAACAACTCGCAAACTGTGCTTGCGACGGTTCAATACACGGACTCGAGCTATCACAACAGTTGGCTGGAGGACGCCAGCCACGCGATACTCGATGGCACGTACTACGGAACACCCGCCTTCGACCCGCGGGCGAGTTCGATTCTGGCCGGCTCATCGGGGCTGGTGTTCGGTTCGAACGGAATGCTCCAGTCGGGACTGCTGACACAACCGCACGGCACCTGGGCGGGAAGTACCGTCAGCACGCAGGCTGCCATCAACACGGGTTCGGTCGTGCCCGGCTTGCCCTTCGTCAATTACTGCGGCGCCGGCTCTCCCTGCACGAGCGACCGGGATGGCCTGTACTTCCAGGATGAAACGCGGGATTTCAACCACATGGAGGATACGAAGGAGCTCTCAGCGCACGTCAAGTGGGATGTTACTTCGCAGCTCCACACCAATTTCGACGCTCAATACGTCGAGTCCTCGGTCGTCAACCACGACATGTTGGTCGCCACCGGTTCAATGGCCAACTATCAGTACTCCACGGGCAGCAATGGCGTGCCCCAGGTCCAATTGTTGCCTGGCTCCAACGTCAATTATGCGCCGGGGGATCTGTCGAATCCGACCAACTACTGGATACCTTTCATTCAAGGGCATGAAGAGGACGACGGTGGCAAGGAAGCCGCGTTTGCCGCGGATCTGAAATACGACCTGAACTCGGGCGGAGGATGGCTGGACTCTCTGAAAGCCGGCGTTCGCTACGCGGATCGAGACCAAACCACGCGCTACTCGACGTTCAATTGGACACCCATCGCGGCGAACTGGAACTGCAATGGCCCCGGCTTCAGTATCACCCAAACCGCGCCGGCCCCCTATCCGGCCGCTTGCGGACATCCGGGCTCGCAGACGTTCAACGGCTACGGAGCAGGAATTTGGGGCACGACCAATTTCAATAATTTCTACGACAGTGGTGTGTATCCAAACGGTAATCTGGTTTTCATGAATCGGAGCACCATCACCAACACTCAGGCTGTGCTCCAGGCGTTGAGCGGTGCCACCACCAACTCACCCATTGCACCGGGGTACCAGTCGATCTGCGATCGAACGGGTAATAGTCTGGGCAGCTGCTTCCTGCCCTCCGAAGTGGAACAACTCAGCGAACAGACCAAAGCCGGGTACGCGATGTTGAACTTCGGCGGCAAGGACGCCGACATCTTTGGAGTCAATGTCGTGGGCAACGCCGGTGTGCGCGTGGTTCAGACCAAGGAAGTCAGCACAGGCGCCGCCTCTTTTCCTAACACGACGAACCTTGCGGCGCTCGCCCCGTGCGGCACCCCGCTCGGGGTGGGCAACGTCGTCAATCCGGCTTGCTATCTGACGCCCGCCATCCTCGCGTTCTCCAACGGCAACAATGGAACACCGAACACCTATTCGGGAACGCACACCGACGCGCTGCCGAGCTTCAACGTGCGCTTCGGATTGGACGCCAGGGACTTCATCCGATTTGCTTATTCGAAAGCCATATCCCGTCCGGATGTCGGATTGCTCCGGAACTATGTCGCGATAAACTCGCCGTTTATCAACACGGGGCCGGACTCGCCCTACGTCGTTTACAATTCACCAACGGCGGCGCACGTCGCCGCGAATGTCGTCGGCTATAATTTCTTGTTCAATTCCACTGCCGGCAATGCGGCTCTACAACCGGAATCGGCCGACCAGTTCGATCTGTCGTACGAACGGTACATTGGACCGACCAGCTCGCTGACGTTCGGAGTGTTCTTCAAGAAGCTGTCAAACACTCTGAACCAAGCTCAATTCGACCGCCCCTTCACGAATGACGGCGTAACGGAGGAGATACAGATTTTAGGTCCGGTCAATGTAAAGAACGGCGGCAAGATCGAGGGTGCCGAGTTCGCGTATCAGACCTTCTTCGACTTCCTGCCCGGGATCTGGAGCGGTTTGGGAATGCAGGTGAACTATACCTATGTCAATCAAATCGACATTCACAACTCCAATCTGGTTGACGTCGGCGGACTGACCACCGGTGGCTTGGGCGCGTACGGTGCGGGAAACGAGGCCGTCGGCGGTGTCGTGATCGACTCCCACAAACTGGAGGGGGTTTCCACCAATACCTTCAATGTCGTTGGACTGTATGAGAAGGGACCGGTCGGATTCCGCCTCGCTTACAACTGGCGCTCCATGTACCTCACCTCGAACATAGACTGCTGCATCGGCTTGCCGGTGTTCCAGAAGGCGGCGGGGTTCCTCGACGGTTCGATTCGCTACTCGATCGGCTCCCATATTGAGTTGTCCTTCGATGTGGTCAACATCCTGGATACCAGGATCCAGTACGAGCAGGAGATATTTGGTGATTCCTCGGCGACCCCGGGAGCCAAACCGGTCTACATGGATTCGGGTTGGTCCGCGACCGATCGGCGTTACCAGCTCGGTATCCGCGCCAAGTTATAATGGGGGGCGACCGTGCGCCTAGGGGGCAGCCGCAGCTTAAGTGGCTGCCCTCCTCTAACCAGGTAGCGCGCCGATGCCAGGGGGGTCAATGGGCGAAGCGATTCGGGAGGACAATGCGTCGGCGCCGTTCCGAGTCGTCATCGTGGGCGGGGGTACGGCGGGGTGGATGAGCGCCGCCGGCATCCGGCGTCGACTCGAGGCCAAAGACTACAGCGTTACCCTGATCGAATCCGATGACATCGGAACGGTCGGCGTCGGTGAGGCGACGCTGCCGCATATCAAGATCTTCAACGACATGCTCGGTGTCGATGAGGCGCATTTCATGCGCGAGACCCGGGCAACATTTAAATTGGGGATACAGTTTTGCGAGTGGGACCAACCGGGTGGTAGCTACATTCACCCGTTCGGGGCGTTTGGTGAACCCTGGGGCGGGGTGGAATTTCAGCACCATTGGCTGAGAAGCCAACGGGAGGGACACCAGAGATTTTCACTCGAGGACTTTTCCTATTCCGTGGTCGCGGCACGCAACAACGCCTTCGAGTTTCCCAACGAAGACAGTAAATCGATCCGATCGACTTACTCGTATGCCTACCACTTCGACGCAGGCCTCTATGCCGCCTATTTGCGCTCCTGGGCAATCGAACGTGGTGTGCGCCGTATCGAAGGTCAGGTGTGCGATGTCAGCCGTCACCCGACGACCGGCGATGTTACGGAGCTCACGCTCAAATCAGGCGAGCATGTTGCCGGTGACCTTTTCATAGACTGTTCCGGCTTCAGATCCCTCTTGCTTGGCAACGTCATGGGCGTTGCCTGGCAGGATTGGACCCACTGGCTCCCCTGCGATCGGGCGCTGGCTGTCCCTTGCAAGAGGGTCGGTGCGCTAACCCCCTATACCCGTTCCACCGCCCGTCCGGCCGGATGGATTTGGCGAATTCCCCTCCAGCATCGAACCGGCAATGGCTACATCTTTTCGAGCCGGTTCATTAACGAAGGCGAGGCCCGCGACACCCTGCTGTCGGGTCTGGACGGTGCTGCGCAGGGAGAGCCGCGACTACTGCGGTTTTCGCCTGGGCGACGCGAACGGGCGTGGTCCGGCAATTGTGTGGCGATCGGTCTGGCGAGCGGCTTCCTCGAGCCGCTGGAATCCACCAGCATCTACTTGATCCAGGCGGCCGTGACCGATCTCATCAATCTCATGCCAAGGTCGAGATCCACCGGCGTAGACGCTCGGCTGGTCAATGAGTTCAACCGCCTCAACGAAATGCAGTATGAGCGTATCCGTGATTTTCTGATCCTTCACTACACCGCGAATCGACGGGTGGGCGAACCTCTTTGGGACTATGCGCGATCCATGCCGTTGCCGGACAGCCTGGTTCACAAGCTTGAGCTATTTCGTTCGCGAGCCGCTCTCCCCAGCCACCAATACGGTCTGTTCGCCCGCGACAGCTGGCTGGCGGTGCTGGTCGGCCAGGGAATTGCCGCCAGGGGCTACGATCGGCTGGCCGACGCATTCCCGCTGTCCGTGCTCGAAGAGCGGCTGAGCGAATTTCGAAATCGCATTCAGACGAATGTCGATGCCATGACATCGCATGACGCATTCATCGCGAACTATGCCCAGTCGCTGGAGATCACAAAGCCCGAGGCGGCGGTGGCATGAGCACAGGTTGTCCGCTGTCGCGCGTGGTGGTGATGGGGCGCGACGTCGACCTCTGGCTCTGCGTCACCGCCATCAGCCGGGCGCTGGGCCCGGCGGGAGTGCAGGTGACTGCGATCGCGCTCCCCACTCGATTGAGGCCCTCGGATGTCAGCGCGACGCTACCGCCGCTCGAAGCCTTTCACGCAAAGCTCGGCATCAAGGAGCCGTCCTTGATTCGCGCCACCGCGGGCAGCTTCTCATTCGGCCAGAATTTCGTCGCCAGTTTGGGCGCGGGCCGGACCTCTCATTTCTTTCACGCCTGGGGTGCCTATGGGGCACCCATCGATGGGAGTGCGTTCTTCCCTTGCTGGCTGAAGGCGACTCGCTACGGCTTGAAACTCTCCTATCAGGATTTTTGCCTCACAGCCGTGGCGGCGAAAAATGGCCGCATGCTGCTCCCGGACGAGGCCACGTCGGCATTTGGGCGAACTGACTACGGCTATCACCTGCAGACGATGGCTTATGCCGGCTATCTCAAGTCAATCGCGGCGAATCTCGGCGTCAAGATATACGAGGCGCAAGAAGGGCTGGTCGAGCGCGATGAAACGGGATCGATCGCCGCGCTCATCCTCGACGGGTCGCTGCGTATCGAGGGCGAACTGTTCGTCGACGCAACCGGCGCGGACGCCATCCTCATCGGCCGCTCACTCGATGTCCCGTCCGACAGTTGGCGGCCATATTTCAGCGCCGATCGAGTCCTCGCGGCTCGGGCGCCGGCGTTCACCCAGACTCCGCCCTTCGCGGAAATACGCATTGCAGGTGCCGGCTGGACTGCGCTTCATCCGAACCAGGCCGCCACCGGTGTCCTTCACGCATATTCGAGCGAATCCTTGAGCGACGAAGCCGCTCTCGCCACTGCGTCCGCTGCGGCCTCCGCCAAGCTCGCCGACGTATCCTTTCGTGCCGTGAATCCCTGCGTCCGTTCCAAAGTATGGGAAGGCAATTGTGTGGCTGTCGGCGGATCGGCGTGCGTTTTCGATCCAATCCACGATGTCGATGTTCATGCACTGCAACTTGGCCTAGTGCACCTTTTGTCCCTGTTTCCGGTCACCGGGCAGTTCGCGGCCGAACGAGCGGAGTACAACCGAATCATGCGCTCGTACTATGAGCGTATACGTGATTTCCAGTGCGCCTTTTATGCACTGGCACCCTTCGACGGTGAATTCTGGCGTAACGCCCGTGCTCAATCCGTGCCGCAATCCCTGGCGCACAAGATCGCCACCTTCCGCGCGTGCGGGCAGATTGCGCCCATGGAAGACGAAACCTTTCTTCCGGATAGCTGGCAGGCGATTTTCATGGGCCTCGGTGTGACACCCGAGAGCTGGCCGCCGGTCATCGACCGAATTCCACCGAACCGTTTTAGAGAGGAATTTCACCGGACGATCGAATTCATCAAGGGAAAAGTGCTCGAGCAGCCGACGCATGATGGATATCTTGACAGCATCGGGCGGAGCTCACCGGCGTGATGGCCACCGGCGAGCGTTCTTCCGAAGGAACGCAGGAGGCGTTCCTGAGCAAACTTCCCGGAATACCGTCAGCCTCGATCAAAACCGCGGCGGAACTCGAGTCGGCCGTCAGGGCGTCAACGCCTTTGATCCTGCGTGGGCTCATGGAGCATTGGCCCGCCCTCGCCGCCGGCCGTGCTTCACCATCGACACTCGGCAGCTACTTCAAATCCATGGACCGCGGGATACCCGCCACCGTCATGGAGGCACCTGCCGGCAGCCATGGACGATTCGGCTACAGCGCGGATCTTCGGGAATTCACATTCTCCACGCGTCAGCGAGGCATCAGCGAGACGCTCGATCGTATCGAACGTCAGATCGATCGACCGAATGCACCCATCATCGCATTCCAGATGTTGCCGCTTGCCACTCACCTGCCGGATTTCGTTCCCCAAAATCCCATGCCCATGCTTGCGCAGGTCGCGCCGTTATTGTGGCTGGGCGGTCCTGTCCGGACTCAAATCCATCACGATCGCGACCACAATCTGGCCTGTGTCATCGCCGGCCGGCGTCGGTTCGTGCTGTTCCCGCCAGAACAGGTGGTGAACCTTTATATCGGCCCGATCGACAATCCGCCGCCGCTGTCCATCGTGGATCTCGAGGCGCCGGACTTCGCGCGCTTTCCGCGTTTCGCAAAGGCCTTGGAAACTGCACAGGCCGCCGAGTTGGGGCCGGGTGACGCGCTGCTCATGCCCCGGCACTGGTGGCACCATGTGACATCGCTCGAACCCTACAATGCCATGGTCAACTATTGGTGGGGCACTCAGGCTCAAGGGCTCGGAAATCCTTACGACTGCTTCTTGACGGCGCTGCTGGCGATCAAGGATCTGCCGTCGCCGGAACGGATTTACTGGCAGGCCATGTTCAACTCCTACGTGTTCCAATCCGAAGGCAGCGCAGTAGAGCACATTCCTCCGGATCTTCGGGGCGTGCTCGGAACGATGAGCTCCGGAGTCCGCGACGCTCTGAAGCAAAAGCTCAAGGCCTCCATTCTGAAGGCACCATGATGGACTACCTGATGAGGCGCCCATGTTGAGAGCCCTGAGCGCCCTCTTGGGCTGCTGCCTGCTGTGTGCGACGGCCGCGCAGGCCGCTGCCGCCGATATCATCGTTCGCAGCGACGGAGCGGACATTCACAGTGGCCCCTGGTTCATGCGCGTCACAGCCATTGCCGACGACATTCTGCGCGTGCGCGCGGCAGCGGCCGGGGAGTTGCCCGAGGACGCCTCCTGGGCGGTACCGGCGGAAATGCGCGGCCGCTCCGTCCATGTCAGCATCAAGCAACATGCCGACGGCGTCGATTTTCAGACCGCGACATTGGCTGTGCGAATCGAACGCTCGCCGATTCGTGTGATCGTGTCGGATTTGGCGGGCCACGTGATCTCGGCCGACGCCCCGACCGGGGCAGTGAATGTGGCGGGCGCAGGCTTCAGCCTGCGCAAAGAGCTCAACGAGAAGGAGCATATTTTCGGTTTGGGCGACAAGACGGGGCCCCTCGATCGCCGCGGCCAGGCGTTTACCCTCTGGAACACCGACGCCTACCGCTTTCAGGAATCGACGGATCCCATCTATAAGAGCATCCCCTTCTTTATCGCCGCAGGTGGGCCGGGCGGCAGTTACGGAATGCTGCTCGATAACACATGGCGCACCTGGTTCGACTTCGGCAAGCAAGATCCGCAAACGCTGGCCATCGGCTCCGCCGCCGGACCGATCGACTACTACCTGATTTATGGACCCAGTGTTCATCGCGTCGTCGAACGGTATACGGATCTCACCGGTAAGCCGCCCCTGGCGCCGGCATGGGCGCTGGGCTTCCAGCAATCGCGGTACAGCTACATGTCGGCCACCGAGGTGCGGGGTATCGCCGACCGATTGCGGGCCGAACACATTCCTGCCGATGTGATCTGGTTGGACATTGATTTTCAGGACCGCAATCGACCGTTCACCACCAATCCGGCGACATTTCCCGACCTACCGGCGCTGGCGCAGGGCTTAAAGCAACAGGGATTGCGGTTGGTGGTCATTACCGACCTGCATATTGCCGCGGCGCCGGGTCAGGGATATGCGCCCTACGACAGCGGCATCGCCGGCGACCATTTCCTCAAGCGGCCCGATGGCTCGCTTTACGTGGGCCAGGTCTGGCCCGGCCCTTCGGTATTTCCCGATTTCACCCGCCGCGACACGCGCGCTTGGTGGGGCTCTCTGTACCGCGATTTCGTGGCGGCGGGCCTCGCCGGTTTCTGGAACGACATGAACGAGCCCTCGATTTTCGAGACGCCGACGCACACCATGCCGCTCGATACGCAGCATCGTATCGCGGAGCCGGGCTTCGCGCCGCGCACCGCGACCCATGCCGAAATTCACAATGTGTACGGGATGCTGAATTCGCGTGCAACCTTCGAGGGCCAAAGGCAACTCGCTCCCGACGAGCGGGCCTTCGTCATGACCCGCGCAAGCTATGCAGGCGGCCAACGCTACGCGGTCACATGGACCGGGGATAACAGCTCGACGTGGAATCACTTGAAGCTGTCGATTCCCATGCTGCTCAATCTCGGCATGAGCGGTTTCGCGTACAGCGGCGCCGATGTCGGCGGCTTCATCGGTGCTCCGAGTCCGGAGTTGACGACCAAATGGATCGAGATCGCTGCCTTTACGCCGATCTTTCGCGGGCACTCGGAGAAGGGTACTCCGCGCAAGGAGCTCTGGGTGGACGGCCCGGCGCACTTGAAGATTCGTAGGCAGTTCATCGATCAACGTTATCGGCTGATGCCCTATCTGTACGCCCTTGCCGATGAGAACGCGCGGACGGGAGCGCCGCTCATGCGACCGCTGTTCTACGACTATCCGGACGCCCTCGATGCGCCATGCGAGCAACCGACGGCATTTCTGCTGGGCGATCGCTTGCTGATCGCGCCTCCCCCGGTCTTGGAATCGCCGCAGGCCTACCAAATCTGCCTGCCCGCCGGGCGCTGGTACGACTATTGGACCGGCGAGCCGGCTGCGGTGACGTCGGTTCCTGCATCGGCCGGTGCGCCTGCGGTGCAGATGATCAGTGTGACCCCGGCGCTCGAGCGTTTGCCGGTGTTTGTGCGCGCCGGAGCCATACTGCCGGGTCAGGCATTGGTGCAAAGTACCTCCGAGATGCCGCAGGGACCTCTGTCCTTGGATGTCTATCCGGGCGATGACTGCCGCGGCACGATCTACTCCGACGACGGGCACAGCATGGCGTATACCCGGCAGGATTATTTTCGGCAACGAGTGCACTGTGTGCAAACTGACGCCGGAATCGATATCGACTTTGATGCGCGCGAGGGCCGATTCCAGCCGTGGTGGCGCCAAGTGACGGTGCGAGTGCATCACTGGGCCGGTGGCGCTCAGGCACTCCTCGACGGCAAACGCATCGCAGACCCTACAGTGCGGGACGAAGTATTGAGCGTGTCCCTCGACGATCCCAGAGGCAAGTCGCGACTGTCCCTGAAAGCCAAACCCGAGCGATAGCGCGTGCCAGTCCTGCGATACATCAATGCGGTTTGGAGCCTCGTCGGCATTTACTGGGTTGTGGGAATGGTGCTCGCGAAGCCGATCATTAAACGTGAGCCGATTCTTTCCAGTGCAGTGCACATTGCGCTGGGCTGTGCAGCCGTGCTGCTTGTCTGGGACCCTGCCACCGGGAAGGGAGTTTTAGGCCTTCGCCTTACGTCATCTGCCGGTTGGGTGGCGTGGCTGGGATTGGCGGTCACCATCGGCGGTTGCGCTTTCGCGGTCTGGGCCAGGGCTACTCTGGGATCGAACTGGAGTTCCTCGGTCACGGTCAAGCAAGATCACGAATTGATCTTGCGCGGGCCGTACGCGATCGTGCGGCATCCGATTTATTCGGGCTTTCTGCTCGCCCTCACCGGAACTGCTATCGCAGTCGGAGAGATCCGTGCATTCATCGGCCTGGGGTTCGCGTTCATTGCCTTCTTGCTGAAATCGGCCGGCGAAGAGAAGTTCATGCGCGAGGAGTTTTCCGCTGAATATGCACGGTATAGCCAACGGGTCAGGCGTCTGATCCCTTTCGTGTTTTAGCGCTCGCGCCAAGCCATCTCATGCCAACGGACATCCCCCAGTGGCCCAAGGTCGATCGACGCCTATTCGAGAGCGAGATCCTCCCCGCCGGCAGGCCGGCGGTGTTCAAAGGAGCAGCCGAACACTGGCCATTGGTGCAACGGCGGACCGAGCCGGCGGCCGCGATCACGGATTACCTGAGCACCTTCAACCCGGGTACGCAGGTGGAGTGGCTGGCGGGCGAGCCCGGCATAAAAGGGCGGTTTTTTTATAATGATGCGATGAACGGCATGAATTTCCGCCGCGTCCGCGGGACATTTGCCGACTCTCTGGCACTCCTTTTGAGACACCTCGCGGATCCGGCGCCGCCGGCGCTGGCACTGCAGGCGCTGCCGATACCGGTGCATCTGCCGGATTTTGATCTTCAACATCGGCTGGATTTGCCGCCCGCGGGCACGCAAGCAACGATGTGGATCGGCAATGCATCGACGGTTGCAGCGCATTTCGACTTCAATGACAACATCGCCTGCGTGGCTCACGGGCGTCGTCGCTTTATTCTGTTTCCGCCGGAACAGCTGGAAAACCTCTATGTCGGGCCCCTCGAATTCACCCCACAGGGTGTGCCGATCAGCCTGGTCGATGCCCACAATCCCGACCTGGCGCGCTACCCGCGCTTCGAACAGGCAGCCGCGGCGGCCCAAGTCGCCGAACTCGAGGCCGGGGACGCCATATTCATTCCCTACATGTGGTGGCACTCGGTTCGATCTCTGGAACCGTTCAACATCCTGATCAACTATTGGTGGAACGCCGTACGCCGACCGGTGGTCGCACCGTTCCACAGCCTGCTGCATGGAGTGATTGCGATCGCGAACCTGCCGAGCCCACAGCGGGAGGTGTGGAAGAGGTTCTTCGATCACTACGTCTTTCAAATCCACGGCGATCCGGCCGAGCATATGACTCATGAGCGGCGCGGGCTGCTCGGCGGTCTCTCGCCGGAACAGGCGGCGCAGTTCACCGCCCACCTGGCGCATCTACTGAGCGGCCCGCGATGAATGGCCAGCTTACGGTCTTTGGCGCAAAATAGTACCTACACTTGGCAGCTGGGGCAGCCCGTTGGCAACACTGCAAACATTCTCGCGACGGCGATTCGTGAAATACGGCGCGTCCTCGCTCGCCCTGGCGTCGATCCTGGCAAAAGCGCAGGCGGTGTCACCGCCGCTCGGTGGCGTGGGATCTGCTGTCACAGGCGCGCCGGACGAGAACACGGCGCGGATCAACGCTGCGACCGATGCCGCGAGTCACTTGATGGTCGAGGTGCACATCAATGGCCATGGCCCCTATCACTTCGTAGTCGATACCGGTGCCGATCGCACCATTTTGGCCAGTGAAGTCGCCGTCGAGCTGGGGCTTTCCCGCGGCGAAGAGGTCATCCTGAAAGGCGTTGTCCGCGCTGTCCTAACCGAGACCGTTTCGATCCGCACCATGACATTTGGGTTGATCACTAAAAGACGTTTGATGGTGCCCACCCTACCCCGTTCGCTGTTGGACGCCGACGGGTATCTTGGTCTCGACTTCCTCGATGGTCACCGCGTGACCTTCGACTTCCAAAATCACCTCTTGCAGGTAAGCGACCCTCGCGCCAGATACAGCGCAAACTGGATTCGGGAAAATGAGGCCCGCGTTCGTGCGTCGGGGTCGTCCGGGCATTTGCAGGCGCTCGATTGCATCGTAGACGGAATACCCGCGACTGCCTTTATTGATTCAGGCGCCGAGGTGACGGCCGCCAACGAACCCCTACTCGCTGCTTTGGCGAGGCGTAATCCGGATTTCCGCGAGACGGGCAGCATTCGTTTGGTCGACATCACGGGCGGCGAGATCTTGGGAAAGGTCGCGATGGTCAAAAAGATCAGGCTGACGGACGCGTTGATATTCACCGACTGCCCCTTGGTGATCGCCGATTTTCTGGTCTTCGACGTGTGGGGACTGCGGCAACGCCCGGCGTTGCTGATCGGGATGAACCTCCTGCGCCAGTTCGAGCGAGTGTCGATCGACTATGGGCTGCAGGAACTTCGCTTCGATCTGGCGGCTTATCGCCCGCCCTTGAAACCGTTGACTACGATGGTCGACTAGAGAAACGACGGCCCACACTTGAAGTCGGGGCCGTCGTTGCCTGAGTATTATTCTCCTGTTTCGGCGGCGATGAACGGTTGCCAAGTTCTGCAGAAATGTTCCGATCTGAAATTCAGCGAGACATGCGGGACCCTCGGGCCGGGTATCAGATGCTGGACCGCCCCGAAGAAATTGAACGGCAGCCAGGGCGCGACGCGTCTCGGCCGGTTGGGATCCCCCGTCCTCACGAAGTTTGCCCAGTAGGTTTTCATCTCGCCGGCTAGCTCCTGTTCGTCCGCGCTGAGCGGCGTCTCGAAGTTGAACAGAAACTGAAGCTCAGAGCCGTGTTCCGACGCAGTCGGGAAGCCGTACACATCGTTGGGTGGCTTGATCGGTGTGCCGAACCCGGAGAGGGGCGGCGCATTGGGATCGTTGAATTCGTAACCGAATACCGGAACGAAGTGCGAGAGATCGATGTTCGAATCCGATCCATTGCAGGCGAATACCAAGTCGGTAAAGATTTGCGAAAGGGCCTCGTCCGAACTGGGCGCATCGTTCGGCAGGAAGGGATCCGGGAAATGGCTCAGCGGATACTGCTGCGCGACCTCGGCGTCAAAAGTCGCCGTGTTGCCGGCGGCCGGAAAGCCGAGTCCACTGAGGAACAGACTGATCTCCTGCGGATAGGTGCAGACCGCCGGTGTGCCGATGAAAGGCGGCGTGGCACAGAGGCCGTTGGCAAAGCCTAAGTCAAAGTTCGCCGGGCCGCCCGCCGCCTGGACGTTGACCAGCGTGCTGGGGAACGGAAAATCGAGGGGCTCGAACAACCTGCCCTCGTTGGCATTCGTACCCTGGAGAACGGGGACGCGAATGAAATCCCCCGTCGAGAATGCCTGCTTCAGGGAATTCGGCAACACTCGCGTACCGAAATCCGGTGAAATCCCATTGGCCCCAAACACCGCGCCTTGGGCCGCGAGAACGCTCGCGACCGGCGCCATCCGCAGACACGCGGCATCGCTCGGTTGGGTACAGCCGAGTACTGCATCGAAGGCAGCACCGAAAACGGCACCATAGACATCCTTGGATGGAACGCTGTGCAGCATGTACGCTCCGCTCTCTATGATGGCGCTGCGATACAGACCGGTCCCGATGGTGGTGGAGGCGAGAAGACTGGAAACACTCAAACCGCCCGCTGACTCCCCGCCGATGGTTACCTTTCGGGGATCGCCACCGAAGCCATCGATGTTGTGCTGCACCCACTGCAACGCCAGTTGCTGGTCCATCAGTCCGTAATTACCTGCATCGCCGGCGTTTTGGAAGAAATTCGGAGCCGCAGCGAGCAACCCGGGTTCGACCAACCAACCAAGCGCGCCCAGTCGATAGTTGATGGTCACCACGATGATGTCATTCTCGGAGACCATTACCGAAGGGTCATAGTCCGCGCCTGTACCGCTGACCAGCGCGCCGCCGTGAATCCAGAAAAATACCGGCAGCCGCGAATGCGCCTTCGCAGTCGCGGGAACATAGACATTCAAAAAGAGGCAATCTTCCGATTGCGGTAGCGGCGCGGTGCTCCCTGCTTGGGGACACGCCGGTCCTGGGAATGCCGCAACGGTGGTGCCCGCGGATGCACTCGGTGCTTGCGGAGGTGACCAACGCAGCGCCCCTATCGGCGCTGCCGCATAGCGAATGCCGAAAAAGACATTGACCCCGGCCAGACTGGGCGACGGTACGCCGGTGAAGGTGCCCGTGTCGGTGGTGACAGTGGGTGCCGCGTCAGCCGCGGCAACCGACATGACGGTCGCAGCGACCATGACAATGGCAAAGCTCAAGCGGCGCAGGTTGCCGCGTGGTCTTCCCGGTACCCGTGGATGGTGTTGTTTGTGCGCTGACTTCATGGTGTGTTCCTTTTTATGAGTCTTGGAAAAATCGCGCGCTAGAGACCGGCCCCGCCCTAGCCGTGTGTGCATTCTAGTCGGCGTCGAGCGCTTGGCAACAGACAGATCCGCAGCGCGGCCGCTACGCAATAACCGCCGTTGTGAGTTCCACGATGCAGTACATTCCACGGTGCAGTATTAATTTTTCGGTGCGGCACTCGCCTTCAAATCGCCGAGCTTTGAGAGCAGCAACTTCAAGATCGGCGAATCGTTGGAGTTGCTGTATGCGAGCGCGAGTTCAATGGTCGGCGACTTGCCCTTCAATGGACGGCTGACAACCGACCAAGGAAGCATGTTCTTGGCGTATGCCGGCATCAGCGATAGACCGCGCGTCGATGCCACCAACGAGATGGCCGCAGCTATGTTATCCACGCCGTGTGTCGGCGTGATATCGACGCCGGCGCGGTTGAGATACTGCTCAGTCACCCGTCGCAGAACTGCAGCCTTCTTGGATCCGCTGATGAGGATTTCACCGATAAAGGCGTGCGGATCGATCTCATCCAGGACGGCGAGCGGATGATCGCTTGGCATCAATACAATGAGAGCCTCTTGTGCGACCGGCAGGAAGGTCAATTCAGGAAAATCGGGTTCAACACGGATGATGGCCGCATCGATCTTGCCGCGCCTGAGGGCATCGGCGAGATCCGGCGAGTAGTCGCTTGATACATTGAGTTCGAGGCTGCGCAATTCATTGCGCAGCACATTCGTCACCGCGGGCAGCCAGTCCATCTCCACCCCGGTTTGAAACCCGACGGCAAAACTGCGTTTAGCGGGTTGCGCCGCGCGCCGGGCTGCTTCCCGCGCGGCATCGACCTGGGCGAGCGCGATTCTTGCGTGATCAAGATAGGCGCGGCCGGCTGCAGTCAGTACCACACCAGTGACACTGCGCGTGAAGAGCGCGACGCCCACCTCATATTCCATGTCGCGAATTTGGCGGCTCAGAGATGGCTGCGACGTATGCAGCCTCTTTTCCGCTGCCTCCGAGAGGCTGCCCGCCTCCACGACAGCCACGAAATACCGTAGATGACGCAACTCCATCTTGTTCTCCATGCTTATGAAGCATCCAGGTCAGCTTACAAGGTCTTATTCAGGTGCACGAGAAAAGCCTACAGTAGCCCTCGTGAAACAGATCACTTGATAGGCAAGTCACTGTTATTCAACAAGTTAATGGGTCCATTGTCATCAGGAGTATCACAATGAGTAATTCGGTCGTGTTGATCACTGGAGGCCTTACAGGTATCGGCCGGGCCACCGCAGTCGCTTTTGCCAGGAACGGCGCGAAGGTTGTTGTTGCCGGTCGACGCGATGAGGTCGGCAAGGCGCTGGTTAACGAGTTGCGGGCTCTCGGCTCCGAAGCCGAGTTCATCAACGCCGACGTCCGCAAGGAGGAAGACGTGCGCAATATGGTCGACAAGACCGTCGCGCGGTTTGGGCGCCTCGATGTCGCCGTTAACAATGCCGCCACCGAAGGTCAGGTGGGTCCGATCACGGACCAGACTGCTGAGAGCTTCGCTGCGACGTTCGACACCAACGTTCTCGGCGTGGTGCTGAGCATGAAGCATGAAGTGCGCGCCATGCAGGCCCAGGGGCGCGGCAGCATCATCAATATCTCCTCGACCTACGGGCACGAAGGTGCGGCTTTCGCCTCGATCTATGTGGGCGCCAAGCACGCAGTCGAAGGCATCACTAAGTCGGTGGCACTCGAAGTCGCCAAGTCGGGAATTCGGGTGAACGCCGTCGCGCCGGGTCCCACGGACACCGGCATGCTGACCCGCTTCACCGGCACCGCAGAGAACAAGGCGGTCTTGGCAGCGCAGGTTCCATTGGGCCGGCTCGGCCTCTCCGAGGAAGTCGCCGATGGCATCGTCTTCATGGGATCGGACGAAGCCAGATTCATCACAGGTCACGTCCTCAACGTCGACGGTGGGCACACCGCCAACTGATATTTCGCACGTCGTCTTCAACCCCCATCAAGGGAACCATCCATGAACAGTCTTTCAGGAAAGACCGCACTGGTAACCGGCGGTTCGCGCGGCATCGGTCGGGCCTCCGCTCTGGCGCTGGCCAGGGCTGGCGCACAGGTTCTTGTCCACTACTCCCGGGGGGAGAAAGAGGCCGACGCGGTCGTCGCGGAGATTCGCCGATCGGCGGGCCGCGCCGAGAAGGTCAACGCCGATCTGGCGTTGAGCGATGGTCCGCACAAGCTGGCTGAACAGGTCCGAGGCGTGGTCGGCCAGCGCCTGGACATTCTCGTCGCAAACGCGGGAGTGTCGCTGTCGGCGTCCATCGAGCAAACCACGGTTGAGGACTTCGACAAGCTCTTTGCAGTCAACGTGCGCGCGCCCTTCTTTCTGGTGCAGCAGCTGCTGCCCATCCTGTGCAAGGACAGCAGCATCATCTTTGTTTCATCGCTCGGCGCACGCGCCGCCGTCAACAATCTCTCGGCCTATTCCTCAACCAAAGGCGCGATCGACACGATCGTCAAACACTTCGCGGCGGCGCTCGGGGCTCGGGGCATTCGCGTGAACGCGGTAGCGCCGGGGGTGGTTGAGACCGACATGTCAAACTTCACGAAGACCGAGAAGGGGCGCGAAATCGCGCTCGGCATGCAGGCGTTGAAGCGCATCGCCCAGCCCGATGACATCGGCGCTGTGGTCGCCTTTCTCGCGTCGGACGCGGCGAGATGGATCACGGGAGACACCGTGCGCGTCGATGGCGGCTCGAAACTCTAGTCATCCAGGGCGAGGCGACAATCCATTGATCTGCGGTATACGCATGCGCACTTCTCTGCGCCGCTCGGCGACATCTTGTTTCAGGCGCTCCATGAACCAACGCCCTGCCGGGCCTGGGGGGCTGTCGGTCCGATAGATGGCCGACATCGCTATCGCGAAGCCCTCGGACGGCGCGTCCTCGAGCCTGATCTGAACGAGTGTGCCGCTCGCCAAGTCTGCTTCGATCGCGTGCAGAGGCAGGGCGCCATAGCCGAGGCCGGCGCGCAAAAATGCAAGCTTGGCCCCAAGGTGCGATAGGCGCCAAAATCTCGGGGACCGTACCGCAGATCCTCGGCTCGGCGAAACATCCGCAGGATCCATATGGATGAGCTGGATGTGCTCCGCAAGGACGGTTGCCGGAATGGGCACGTGATAAGCCGCGAGCGGGTGCAGCGGCGAAACGATCGTCGGGACGCTGACTGTCAGCAGCGGTTCGCGGGTCATGTTCGGCGGCACGCGGGACCACGAGCTCACCAGGCCGACAACGCAGCGCCCGTCAAGCACGGGCTCGACCACGGCGCTCGATTCGACCTCGAAGTTCAACAGCGTCGAAGGGAACTCTTGTTGAAAGGCGGAGACAGCATCAGTAAGCGGTGCCGGCGGAAACATCACGTCCACGGCCACGCTCAATTGCGGCTCAAGTCCGCCTGCCAATTTCTTTGCGCGGGCCTTGAGAGCATCTACGTCGCCCGCCACCGTGCGTGCATCGGCGAGCAATGCGCGACCCCGATCCGTCAGGACCGGTAGGCGGGCGCTGCGGTCGAACAGCTTCAAGCCGAGTTGCCCTTCCAGATTCGCCAGCGTCTGGCTTACCACGGACTGCGCGCGCCTCAGGCGGCGGCCGGCCGCCGAGAAACTTTTCTCATCGGCTACCGCGATGAAGGTGCGGAGTTGATCGAGTGAAACGCCGTCCAGCATAAAAACCTCCAAGGGATTCGCATTAATGAGCCATTTGCGCAGCGCCGCCTTTCCCTCCCTTGACCAACAGCAGCAACGGCAGCAGAGCCAGGAACACCAGACCCAGCACCTTGAAATCATCCAGGTACGCCAGCAAGGTCGCCTGGTCTGTTACGCCTTGATAGATGCTTGCCAGAGTCGCGGGTCCATTGGCAGTAGTGCCCAGGGCGTGACCGAGCTGGCGGGCGAAGTCCGGATAAGACGGATTCATTTGCTGGAGATTCTCGACTAGACGGCTTTGGTGAAACTGCTCGCGGCGAGTAAGTAACGTGGAAGCGACCGATATGCCGATACTGCCGCCAAAATTGCGCGCAAGATTGATCAAAGCAGATGCGTTGTTGGTCTTGGTCGCGGGGATGCCGCGGAACGCCATTGCGTTGAGCGGCACGAACAGGAAGGCCAGCGAGGCAGCCTGTACGATGCGGGCGAGCATCAAGCGCTGGAAGGAAATCTCCAGATAGAAGTCCGTCATCCACAACAGACTGAAGCCGCCGATCACCAGACCGATTGCGACGAGGAGACGCGAATCGACCTTGTTGACCATCCGTCCCACCAGGGGCAGCAGAGCAATGGTCGCCAGGCCGCCGGGCGTCAGCACCATGCCGGCGTCGACGGCTCGGTACCCCATCAGGCTTTGGGCATAGGCCGGGATCAGGAAGGTGCTGCCGAGTAACATGAACCCGAGCATGAGCATCAGTATGAACGTGATGGCGAAGTCTCGATTACCCATCAGACGCAGGTCCACCATGGGGTCGGGATGACGCAGCTCCCACCAGATGAGCAGCGCAAAAGCGGCGGCGGAGACGAGGATGAGGGCGGTGATGAACCCGGACCCCAGCCAGTCTTCCTCTTGGCCGCGGTCAAGCACGATCTGCAGGCAACCGAGGCTCAGCGCCACGAACCCGAAGCCCATCCAGTCCACGGAAGATCGGGCGTTCTTATCGCGGCTGACGGGCTGTTCCCGAATCAATGACATGACCAGGAAAAGGAGCAGTATGCCGACGGGCACATTGATCAGGAAGATCCAGCGCCAGTCGTAGTTATCGGTGATCCAGCCGCCCAGGGTCGGGCCGACCGTCGGGGCAACAACGGCGGCGATGCCGTAGATTGCGTTGGCCATGCCGCGCTTTTCAGGCGGGAAGCTGTCAGCCAGAATCGCTTGTCCCGAGGGTTGCAATCCCCCGCCGGCGGCGCCCTGCAGCGCGCGCAGCACGATGAGCGACGCTAGGTTGGGTGCGAGGCCGCAGAGCAAGGAGGCGATAGTGAAACCTGCAATGCAGAAGAGAAAGAAACGCTTGCGGCCGAAGGTGTTCGACAGCCAGCCCGAAATCGGCATCACCACCGCGTTGGTGACCAGGTAACTGGTGAGCACCCACGTAGACTCGTTCTGGCTCGATGACAGGTCGCCGGCGATGTGCGGAAGGGAGACGTTGGCAATCGAAATGTCCATGATCTCCATGAACGCCGCCAGCGCGACCACTGGCGCGATGAGCCAGCCGCCGACTTTCTGCGAGGCCGGATTCACGGATTCTTCATCGCCGAGAGGGCCGAGATCTTCGGCGCGGCGCGTAGTGCAGAGGACACCCTTACCGCCCCCGTCACGAGGTTCTTGGCGACTATTGCGTTGATTTCGGCGTCCGCCCCGGCATCCTGTGAGGCGTAAGCGTCCGTATTCAGCGAGGATTGCCAGGCCGGCTGCTTCGACAGGGAAGCGCCGCCTTTATCGTGTACATCTACCTCGACCGCGGTAGATAATCCAAGAAACAACGGATGCTGCTTGAGCTCGTTGGGATCGAGACCAATGCGCACCGGCAGTCGTTGCACGATCTTGATCCAGTTGCCCGAGGCGTTCTGCGCCGGAAGTACGGCGAGCGAACTTCCCGTCCCGGCACTGAGGCCCTGTACCTTGCCGTGGTACTGCACATGCGATCCATACATGTCGGCGGACACCTGGACCGGCTGTCCGATGCGCAAGCTCCCCAGTTGATTCTCCTTGAAGTTCGCATCGATCCATACAGACTCGAGCGGTACGATGGCCAGCATCTCGGTCGAAGGCGTCACTTGCTGACCGAGTTGCACCGCTCGCCGTACCACGTAGCCGGACACCGGCGCGACCACTCGGGTGCGTGCCGCGGCCAGCCAGGCGTTTCGAAGATTGGCTGCCGATTGCAGCACGCGCGGATGGGTTTCAGGCTGAGTACCCGTAATCTGCGCGCGGGTGCTCGCCAGCGAGGCTTGCGCCTCTTCCAGCGCTGCACGCGCCGAGTGCACCGTGTGCTCATCGTGTTTCAAAGTCTCATCTGACACGCCGTGCACGGCAAAGACCGAGCGGTCGCGCTCCAGATCCTGGTCCGCCTGAGTGAGCACGGTTTGCTGTGCGTCAACCAGGGCCGCGTCCCGGGCCTCCTGCGCAAAAAGTTGCGCGACGTCACGCACGGTCTGACCGAGGCTGGCCTTGGCCTGCGCCAGGGCCACTTCCGTATCGCGTGGATCCAGTTGCACCAACACCTCGCCGCGCTGCACGAATTGGGTCTCGTCCGTGTTAATGGCGATCACCGTGCCGCCGATCTGCGGGCTCAGGAGCACCAGATTGCCGTTCACATAAGCGTCATCGGTCTTGACCTGATTTCGGGCGAATGCAAAGTAGTAGACCGCAAAGCCGACGATACCGGTCAGTACGCACATCAACACCAGCGTCGGCGCACGGCGCGATGTCTTGGCCTCTTTGGCGGGCTCGCGATTGTCCTGCTCACTCATAACCATCTCCTATCGAACCGCCGATGCTCGGCTGTTGTCTGCCATGGGACGCGCGTCTGCCGGAGGTAGCTGCGATGGATCGTTGGGTGCGTTCCACCAACCGCCGCCGAGTGCGCGAAATAATGTTGCAATGTCGGTGAAGCGCTGCACGTCCGCCTGAACTTCCGTAAGTGCCGCGTCCTGATATTGCTGCTCGGCAGTCAGCACTTGCAGCTCGGTGTACCTGCCGGCACGGTACTGTGCGAGGGCAAGATCTCGGTTTGCACCGGCCGCATCGCGTGCTCGAATGTGCGCCACGTAGCCGTCGCTGTCGTGCTGCAAAGATTGCAATGCGTTCGCGACTTCGACGAAGGCGCCGATGACCGTGCCGCGATACGCAGCCTCGGCCTGCCGATACTGCGCCTTCGCCTCCTGTTCGCGCGCCGCGAGCGAGCCGCCGTGAAATAACGGAGCGGTAAGATCCGGGCCCACCGACCACACCCCGCCCGGACGGGTGAAAAACTCACTGAGCTTCGTGGTCTGTTGTGCGTATTGGGCGGAGATGCTGAGGGAGGGCAACCGCGCCGCCTCCGCCACGCCAATGTCGGCACTGGCTTTGTGCAGGTTATCCTCGGCGGCCAGGATGTCCGGGCGCTGCCGCACGAGCACTGAGGGCACCGATACGGGCAGCTCCGGCGGCAGGGCAAAGTCCTTCAGTGAAAGGTCGGGCAAGCGAAATTCATCGGGCGTCTTGCCGCTCAACTGAGCCAGAGCATTGCGGTAGGTGTCGCGCTGTTGTTCGAGCCCCGGGAGAGTGGCTCGTACATTCTCGAGCTGTGTTTGAGCCTGAAGAGTATCGCTCCGCGTGACCTTGCCCGCGCTTTCCAGCGTTTGCGTGAGCTCGTACTGGGCGCGTAGTTCGTCGACCAGCGCTTGCGTAACTTCGATTTGCGCGCGCGTCGCCGCGTAGTCGAATGCGGTAATGACCACCTGATCGACCAACGTCACGTAAGTGTTGAGGACTTGGTCGCGCACACTCGAGGTCGCTGCCCGTTGCGATTCGATCGATCGGCGCACACCACCAAATGGATCCAAGTTGTAAGCGAGCGACGGGCCCAGAGCGAATCGGTTGCCGGTGGCCGTGAACGAGTTCACGGGTTCGTAGAGCAAGCTGCCGTTGATGTGTGCCCGGCCAACTTGACCGGTGACGTCGATTTGAGGCAGAGCGGAGCCGGAGACCGCCTTGAGCTCGAATTGCGCCGCCATCAACCCATGACGAACCGCTTCCAGGTCCGGATTATCAAGCAGTGACTGACGCACCAGGCCGTCCAGCGCCTCGGAGTGAAACAGCCGATACCAGTTCTCCGCGATATCGGCGCCATTCGCCAGGCTCATGGACGACCCGGCCGGAGGTATCGATTGCGAATAACCCGAAGCAGCCGGAATGTCCGGCCGCTTGAACTCGGGTCCCACCGTGCAGGCACCGGCTGCGATCCCGGCGACTAGGCCGACCAAAACAAGGCGCATTTCATTCATGGGCGGGGAACTCATGTGCGTGTCTTCCGCTTCGGGGTCGCGCGCGGCGAACGGCGGTTGCCACGCGGATTGGATGCTGCGCTTTGAGGGCCCGATGGGATCGAGAGTTCGGCGGTATCCTGCAGGCGCGACAGCAGGCGCTGAAGCAGTGAAACCAGGATATCCACTTCCGTATTCGTATACGGTGCAACTATCTCATTGAGCAACTCAACCATGAGTCGCTTCCCGGCGAGCGCCTGGCGACGACCGTCCGGGGTGATCGCGAGTTCCACTGCGCGACGATCGTGCTCGCTACGATCGCGGCGGACCAAGCCGACTCTCTCCAACTCATCGGCCAGTCGGGTGAGAGCGCCCATGTCATGCCCCAGATGCGCGCTAAGCTCCGAGGGAGACGCATGTGGACGCTGAAGCAGCCACATGAGCACCATCCATTGAGTAAAGGAGACCGGCTGGGACTGGAATCTCCGCTCCGCAATCTGCGTCATCACGATGCCACAGCGTTTGATGAGAAACCCGAAGCTTTTACCTGCTTCCAGCGATTCCAGTGTGTAGTACGACTCCGCCATATTTGCTCCAGCAGTAGTTGCCTACATAATATTTGCCTAAGCAAACAATTGTCAAGCAGCTGCGGAACTTTGCTGAAGATCGAGAGGGTCCGCTCCCGATCAGTGGCACAAATCTCAATGGATTGAACGAGATACAATGTCGCCAACTCTGGCGCGTGCAATTCAATCTACCGTGGCAGGCTGTATGATTTCCGAGAAGCCACGCAATGAAATCTGGAGTCAGTCATGTCTATTGAAAAAGTTCTGTATCGTGCCCACGCCAAAGCCACCGGCGGCCGTGACGGCCGCGCGGTCTCCTCCGACAACGTGCTCGACCTGAAGCTGACGCTTCCGCGCGAGATGGGCGGCACCGGCGAGGTTGGCACCAACCCCGAACAGTTGTTCGCCGCCGGTTACTCGGCCTGCTTCCTCGGCGCGCTGAAGTATGTCGCCGGCCAGCAGAAGGTCACCTTGCCGCCGACGACCTCGATCGAGGGCAGCGTCGGCATCGGCCCGATCCCCACCGGCTTCGGCATCGAAGTCGAGCTGAAGGTCAGCGTGCCGGGACTGCCGCGCGAGCAGGTGCAAGCCTTGGTGCAGAAAGCCCACATCGTCTGCCCGTACTCCAATGCAACACGCGGCAACATCGACGTGAAGCTGGTGGTGGCGTAAGCGCGGACCGGCAGGGAAGTATCCGCCGGGACTATGGGATCGGGTGGGGGTGAGCTTGCGCTCACCGCCCTCCCGGCGACACGCCTCCTCCGACATATCTATTCGGCCGATGTGCTCTATCGAAATTTACCGGATTCTCAGTGGAGGTCACCGGCCTTAAACTCCATACGTTCTCCCTCAACCTCCACATCGTTCACAGAGGGACTGCGCGAGAATGGAAACGAGATCATTGCCCGCGAGGCCGAGCCTCCCTATGGCGGCAATCATGAGTGGCGGAGGCGCCAGAGCCGCCTATCAGGTCGGGGTTTTGCGCGCCATTGCAGCCATGTTGCCGCGCGGCGCGGCAAATCCGTTCGCGATCATCTGCGGCACATCCGCCGGCGCCATCAACGCAACCAGCCTTGCCAGCAATGCAGATCGATTCGCCGTCGGCGTCGCGCGACTGGTCAAGATCTGGGGGAACCTGCATATCCACGATATATACCGGGCCGATATACTCGGTATTGCGAGCCGCGTGTTCCGGTGCCTTGCTGCGCTGCTGGTCAAAGGCAAGCATCAATCGGAGGCGCTCTCGATGCTGGATTGTGCGCCGTTGAGTTCGCTGCTCGGCCGTTCGATCGACTTCCACCGTATCCAGGACGTCATAGCAGCGGGGCACTTGAACGCCTTGAGCGTTACCGCATCGAGCTACGTGTCGGGCGACTCGGTCACCTTCTACCAGGGCAATGGATCGCAGCGGTCGTGGCGCCGCGCGCACCGTGTCGGGCGACCCGCGGATATCGCTCTCTCGCACGTCCTGGCTTCGTGTGCGCTCCCTCTGGTATTTCCTGCCGTGCCGATCGATCGCGAGCACTTCGGCGATGGATCGATGCACCAGTTGGCGCCCGTCAGCGCAGCGCTGCATCTCGGAGCGCGCCGGGTGTTGGTCATCGCCGTTGGCTCGACTACCCCCGGCGAACGGATCGTCGACGATATCCGGGTCAGCCCTTCGCTTGCACAGATCGCGGGCCACATGTTGGACGCCATCTTTGTCGATACGTTGGACATGGACCTCGAACGACTACAACGGGTGAACCAGACTCTGGCCAGTGTGCGCGAGGACACTGGGTGGCGCTCGAGCCCCGAACTGAAGGCAATCGACACCTTGGTTATCCGGCCCAGCGAGCGAATAGATGCGATCGCCGCTTCTCACGCGCGGGAATTACCCCGTGCGATGCGCTTTCTGGCGCGCCGACTCGGCGTACTGGATCCGAACGGTGCGGGCGTGCTGAGTTACTTGTTATTTGAGCGAGGCTACTGTCGACACCTGATAGAACTGGGATTTGCCGACGGGATGAGTCGGCGTAAAGAAATACGTGGTTTCCTGGGGCTTGGGGACGCGGTCGATCGAAGATCAGGCGTGCGGCAGCCGCGCGGGCTGGTTCGCAGCGGGTGAGCTCTACCCCGGTTTGGGCAAACCCGAAGACGCTTTCAGCTGGGCATTGACCAAACTTTCAGCGGCCTTCGGCAGGGCTGTCATCAAGGCGCTGCCGGGACCGTAGGTTTGACTGGCGGCATAAGCACCCTCGATCAGCAAGGCCAGTGCCTTTGCCAAGAACGACGCATCATGAGCCCCGGCGGCTTTCGTCAACTCCTTCAAGCGCTTTAGCAAGCGCGTCTTGTTGTCAGCCACCATTCGGCGCGCGATATGCGAGCGATCGGGGAATTCCACTGCAATATTGACGAATGGACACCCGCGGTAGCCGACCGCAGACGTGCGCGCGGCGAGGTCGTCGAACAACTGCCGCAATTGAGCGCGCGGCACCCCGGGGTGTTTGGCCAAACTCGCGTCAAAATAGGCCCAAAACCTCTCGTCCCGTCGCAGCAGATACTGGCGTAGCAAATCGTCCTTTGATCCGAACTGCCGGTACAGGCTCATTTTGTTGACGCGCGCGCGCTTTATGACCGCGTCAATGCCGACGTTGCGTGCGCCCTCGAGATAAAAAAGATCCCCAGCGGCATCGAGGATCTGCGAGTGCGCAACGGGGCCCGCGATGTTGGTGCGTCGTCGCCGAGGATGTCCGACAGCCATATTCAAATCCGCGCTGAACAAATGGTTGACACTGTGACCGTGCGGTCACTACTATGTAAGCCGTTGTGACCGCATGGTCACATCGTAGCATATCCGCTGCAGTAGAGTTCACTCATGTATCCCATGGCCGGTTGGGCAAGAAATCGCTTTCACTACGCATGGATCGCGATCGCGGTGACATTCCTGATCATGCTGGTGACGGCGGGAACTCGCGCTACGCCCAGCGTCATGATGGTGCCGCTCGAGCGCAGTTTCGGCTGGACGCGCACCACCATCTCACTCGCGTTGGCGATCAATCTGGCGCTGTTCGGATTGATGGGACCCTTTGCGGCCGCAGCCATGCAGCGCTTTGGGATGCGCCGTACCGTGTTGAGCGCGCTGGCGATCTTGGCGGCTGGCGTCGCACTTTCCAGCAGAATGAGCGCAGCTTGGCAGATGGTGTTGATCTGGGGCGTGCTCGTCGGCGCAACGACCGGCGCGACTTCGATGACGCTCGGCGCCGCGGTTGTGAATCGTTGGTTCACACAACACCGTGGCATGGCGATGGGCATCCTCACGGCGAGCTCCGCAACGGGACAATTGGCATTTCTGCCGTTGATGGCGTGGGTAGTGGAGCGTCACGGGTGGCGGCCCATCGTGCTGCTGGTTGCACTTTGCGCGGCAATCGTGCTGCCCATCGTGGCGCTATTGCTGCCCGAACAGCCGTCCTCGATCGGCCTGCAACGATTCGGCGAAACTGCCGGCGAGGAGACCGACGTCGCGCATGCTCAAGCGAACCCCATCGTCATCGCGTTTTCCGCATTGAAAAGAGCCGTGAAGCGCGGAGACTTCTGGTTGTTGTTCTTTACCTTCTTCATTTGCGGCGCGAGCACCAACGGTTACATCGGCACGCATTTCATCGCCATGTGCGGTGACTATGGATTATCGGAAGTGCGCGGCGCCGGCATGCTCGCGGCGATGGGAGTGTGCGATTTATTCGGCACCACGTTATCGGGCTGGTTATCCGATCGCTTCAATAATCGCGTGTTACTGTTTTGGTACTATGGACTGCGCGGTTTGGCACTGATATTCCTGCCGTTCGCTTTCGGGTTCCAATATTTCGGCCTTCCCATATTCGGTCTGTTCTACGGCCTTGATTGGGTCGCAACCGTCCCGCCGACCGTGCGCATCACCAGCGATGTCTTTGGCAGAACCGACGCCCCCGTGATATTCGGCTGGGTGGTGGCAGGCCATCAACTCGGCGCGGCATTTGCCGCCTTGGGCGCCGGCATGCTGCGCAGCACACTCGGCAGTTACACCGTCGCGACCGTGATTTCCGGCGGCCTGTGCGTGATCAGCGCGTTGCTGATTTTGCGGGTCAATCGGCCGAGCCTGGTACCTGCCCTGACTGCCGGTTAGCCGTGAACTGGGGCGGAAAGGCATCCTGGATGGCCGCGTCCACCTGCATGACAAGTCCCTGGACCTCCCCCAGGAGCTTGAGCTCGAGATGTTTCGCCAACTTCGCGATCGTCGGATGATCGAACATCTCGACCAAATCGATGAGTCCCGGGAAGTCGCGACCGATGTTCTCGTGGATTTCGATCAGCTTGAGGGAGCTGGCGCCGATCTCAAAGAGGTTATCATCGATGTCGATGCGTCTGCCGGGCAACACGGTCTCGCATAAGACTTGAAGCCGGGACTCAAGTTCTGAGCCACCGAGGACTGGCCCGCGATGAGACGTCGCCATCAAGAATTCCAGCTCCTTCAATGCGGCATCGAAGTCGCCGTTGCTATACGCCAGTTCCAGTACGTGACGCTGCACCTTGCCGCTGGTGGTCTTTGGGATCTTCTTGACGGGAATGACCCTTGCGACCTCCAGGCCCGTATGTTCGTTCACAAGGCGGCCGACCGCCTGGGCCGTCGATACAAACTCAGGCATCGCGCCGCGATGCAGCACGAAGACCACGAGCTCTTCGCTCTGGGCGCCGGGCGGGCGTACCCCGGCCACCACCACTTTGTTGAGATCAAGGCCGGGTGCGCGACGTGCAATGTTTTCGAGGTCATACGGATAATAATTTTGCCCGTTGATGACGATGATTTCCTTGGCCCTGCCGGTGATGTAGAACTCTCCTTCGTGGATCACGCCGAGATCGCCCGTGTCGAGCCACCCCTCCCCGTCGATGGCGTCCGCAGTAGCAGTCGGATCCCCGACGTAACCGCGCGTAACGCTCTTTCCGCGCATTAAGATGTGACCCACGCATCCATCGGGGAGCGCGGTCCGCATGTCGTCCGCGACGCGCACCTCGGTAGTGGGTACCGCACTCCCCACGCAGACGAGCTCCAGTGAATCCCGCGAATTGGCGGGATTCAATTCAATTGACCTCCCGACGTTGAGCTGATGCCGGTTGGCCCGGATCCATCGATAGCCGGAATTGATTGCCGGAAGTGTCACCGCCAGCGACGCTTCCGCCAATCCGTACACGGGGTACATCGCCCGCCGGTTCAACCCTGTGTGATCCAGTGCGTTGATGAACTCATTGCACAGTTGTACCGAAATCGGCTCGGCGCCGTTGAAGATGAGCCGGATACTCGATAAATCCGCGCCCTCGAGCCGTCTTCCCCCGAGAACCTTGAGGAAGTGCCTGTAGCCGAAATTGGGCGAGCAGGTGATTGTGACACGTTTGCGCGATGCGATTTGCAGCCACAACAAAGGTCGCCGCACGAACAAATCCGTCGGCATCAAATTGACTTGCACTCGATTCGCAAACTGCATCAGATAGAAGCCGATCAACCCCATATCGTGGGTCAGCGGCATCCAACTCAAGCTAACATCTGTTTCACAGAGCTTGCTCACGGCCGTCACGGCCGCGCAATTGGCCATCAGATTACCGTGCGTCAGCATCACGCCCTTCGGCTCGCTCGTCGAACCCGACGAGAATTGGATCATGGCCAGGTCGTTGGCAGTCGGCCGATGCAGTTTTCCCGCGCGAGAAACATTCGTGACTGATTCGACCAGGAAGGTGCGTGCCTTGAGCGACGTGAACAAAGCCGATTCGCCCACTTGCGCCGCTAACGCTTCCAGACGCTGCAGGGTCTTCGCGTCCGTATATAGCAGTGGAGCACCCAGTGTGCGCGCGACGCGCAGCACTTTGTGACGATGCTCATCATTGAGGCCGACCGACAGAGGCACGGGGACAATTCCGCCGCAGACGGCTGCCCAGAAGGCGTCTAGAAATTGCTCATTGCTATTCAGCAGGATGATGAGCTTATCGCCGCGCCGAGCACCCATCGCCTGCAAGTGATGCAGGATACCAAGTGCTCTTGCGAACACCTCTCCATAGGGCAGTCGGCGCTCGACATCCTCCCCCTCGATATATGTTACGGATCGGTCGATGCCGCGGTTGTTTTCGAGCATATCGACCAAGGTTTCATTCGACATCACGGTTACCTTCCGCAGTGGCTGTGCTACGCGTGGCGGCATCGCGCGTCCAATCCGGCGGTTCTATCGGGAACGAAGTTCTCGCATGGTTGTTTCTTGGCGCCGCTCGGCCGCTCTATGTTCTCGCCAACGAATGTATTCGCCCCTGAAGTGAGCGGCACACAATCCGATGCCGACAATGATAACCCCGAACAAGACATCATCTAAACTCATAATTACGGCTCTTTTGGAATTCAGGAGAAATCAGACCCTGCAGAAGGCGCGGCGGGCTCTCCAGCAGCCCGCCGCGAAACGAGGTCGAACTGGGACTCGTATCGATACTCGGATATAAAGATTACTACCGGAGCGCAATCTGGATATCCAGTATTTCTCGATAGGATATATCGTCGGAGTAGATAGCTCGTCGCGGGATGAATCCGCTACTTGCTCTCGATCAGCTTGACGATGGCATGCAGCAGCCGGTTGGCGGGCGTCGCGACGCCCAGGGCTTCGCCACGCCGCACGATAAAGCCGTTCAGATGATCGATCTCACTGCGCTTACCGCGCGCCAGGTCCTGCGCGGTGGATGCGTACTGGCCCGCCATCGTCTCGGCGATTTTGCGGACGGCCGCATCGACATCGCCGGGAATCGTCACGCCGTCCGCTTTCGCCACTGCCATGCATTCATCGACGAGGTCGCGCATGACAAGGGTCATGCCCTCACCCTTCACGAGCCGGCCGTACGGTAATTGTGTAATTGCCGATAGCGCGTTGTACGCGCAGTTCAGGATTAGCTTCATCCACAACTCGCCGCGCACGTTGTTGGAAATATCGGTCGGCACGCCGGCTGCGATCAGCGCGCGCGCGACGTCGTTGCTGGCCTTCGAGGGCTCGATGAGCAGTTCGCCGCGGCCATGATGCCTGACATGCCCCGGCCCGGCCATTTCGGTGGCGACATACACCACGGTTGCGATCACCTGCTGTGGCAGCAGCGCGCGCAGTCGGTCCGCGTTCTCGACGCCGTTTTGCAGCGACAGCACCAATGCATCCGGCGCAAGATGCGGCTTGATGGCAGCCGCAGCGCTCTCGGTGTCGGTGGACTTCGGGCAAAAGAGCACGAGCTGCGCGCCCTGCACCGCGCTCGCTTCGGTGCTGGCAGAGACGCGAATGTGTTCGTCGAAGGCTTGTGTTTCGAGCCTGAGCCCCTGACGCTCGATCGCCTGGACATGTTGCGAGCGCCCAACCAGCACCACATCGTGCCCGGCGCGTGCCAGCATGCCGCCGTAGTAGCAGCCCACCGCGCCCGCACCCATTACCGCGAATTTCATAGTCGGTTACCCCGCCGGCACGACTTTACCATCGCACGCATGGGTACCACCTGGGTCAGTTTGTTTGCCGGCGTTCAACGAGCGTGCCAATGGCGGTTTTCACCGGATGACACAGAACGACGTCACGATCTTTTATTGGGCTGGATGGCCTTCATAGCCAAAGAGTCTCCGGCGTTTGATGGCCTCCACCACTGGAATCGGTACCATAAGTTCCCAGAGGGGATTCTCATCTTTGATCTTCTGAAGGGCGTCGCGCGAGAATATATTGAGGATATTCGAGTCGAATCCTACGATGCACTCGATGCAACGATTCTCCAGTAGGAAAGCGTAGAGGCTGGCGAGGCGGTCGGTAATTCTCAGGTTCTTGGCGCTGATCAGTACATTGGGCGCATGGGACTGGGCTGGTGGTCCGGCTCCATTGGCCGCCACGACATACCTCTCGAACGCCGTCTCCCGCATCGGGTAAACGTACAACTTGACGGCGTTTCTGAACAGACGCCCGAATGACTCGAGTATGCCCCCTTCGAGGTTCTCGTAGTACTTCTCGTTGAATACTTCCAGCAGATTGTTGATTCCCATGGCGACGCCAATCATCTCCTTGGAATAACGGCGGAAATAGGAAGTAAGCCGGTAGTACTCAGGGTAGTCGGAAATCAGCACTGTAAAGCCGAGGTCTGCCAATAGGTCGACGCGCGACAAGAAATCCTGTGCGTCGAGCCGGCCTTCGGCGAGCAGGTTGCTCATGGTGATCTCCATGAGAACGATCAATTCCTTCCCTTTCACCGAGGGCTCCTGGACAAACTGCGCCGCCGCACAATTGATCATGTCGACGTTGACATGCGTCACGGGCCGGAAACTGCCCCTTTCCACCAGGATGGGCTTCTTGTGGAGCACCTCTGACGGCTGCAAAACCTCTCCTTGCGGCCCGAACATGACGGCGTTCGTCAGCTTGACTTCAACGAGGTGAAGCGCCATCAGCCGATTGTCGACGTTCTCGAAGCAGTGCCCCGACAAATGCACCATGTCGACTTCGATTCTGTCGACACCTAGGTTGTCCTTCAGCGATTCAATCAATTTTCCCGGGTCGCTGCGGTAATAGAGGGCTCCGTAGATCAGATTGATCCCTACGATGCCGAGCGCTTGCTGCTGCAGCACCGAGTCCTTGTCCCACATGCGCACATGCAATACGATCTCGCTCGGCTCGCCCATGGGCTCGGTCTGAAACCGCAGCCCCAGCCACCCGTGAGCTTCATTGGTACCCTGATGGTTACTGGTGGCCACGGTGTCCGCAAAGACAAAAAACGTGGTTCGCTCGCCGCGAATCGGCGAAAGCCGCTCGATCAATAGCTCGTACTCATGGTCCAGCATGAATTTCAGCCGCTCGCGGGAGACATACCTTGCCGTCTTGCCGTAGATGGCGTCGCTGACAACCATGTCGTACGCAGATATGGACTTGGCAATCGTCCCGGAGGCCCCACCGGCATGGAAGAATTCCCGCGCAACCTCTTGACCGGCCCCGATTTCCGCAAGCGTTCCATACTTCGGCTTGTCGAAGTTCATGGTGCGCGCTTTTTGCGTCGTGGTGAGGAGTTCGTTGCTCGACATGCTTAGGGACGAAACTCGGCGTACTGCTCTTCGGCAATGGCCTTCGCCACTGCATCAATGGTGCTCTGTATCCGTGCAAGATCAGCGCCGGCAATCTGGTCAAGGGAGGCGGTTTGTAAGTGCTCGACGATTTCTCGCCGACGCCTGATGAGTTTATCGCGCAGTAAGGCTAACTTTTTGCTTTCGGTCATTGGCTTCTCCAACGGTAGTCCTGTCAACTTGCGGAACGCTTTGTTGTTGCAGACTAGTACTAAGGTCTGACGGTGAGAAGCTAGGATCTTTCGATAGCCGCCATCGTCAAACACGATGGCCATGACTTAGAAACTGCCTTCGCGGCTTTCCAAACTCCAAAACGGTCCGGTTAGGCCGACTCGCTCGAAGATCGCTATTGCCTCGGCAACGGACCATTTGCGCCAGTGTCGATCGCAGTGATGCCCGTACCATTCTCGGCCAAGCTCTTGAACCTGGGATATCGGTACGGCGGATCCGACAGGAATTCCATGTCGGCTACTCCAGGTCTGGACATCAGCCGCTTGCCGGAAGGGCAGAACAGTGGCGCAAAAATGCTGGACGTTGTCCCAGGCGGCGCGAGGTGGAACGGCGAAATGCACCCAGAGATTTTTGTCCACCACCTCACCATTGACGATATGGATATCGACGTCCTCCGCCTCCCCGCCAATCCGGGCGTGAATTACCACATTCCTGCCTACGAGGGCGGCGATTCCAAATCCACACCAGATACAAGGCGCCCACCAACCCTGCTCGCCGTGCTGGACCCACGTCGCCGTTGGCGAAAGTGAGAACGGATGAATCACCCAGGGCTCGCAAACATGCGGATGCAGAACAACACCGTGGCTTGCCGAGAGGCGGCGCAGAGCCTGTTCAATTTCGTCGACCGGCCTCGCCAGTGCCGCGGAAACCTCATGACGGCTTGGTGCACCACCTGTCCGCCGCAGCCGATCGATGAACGCATGATGAACTTCAGCGTCAAAGGCGGCGGTTTGCATCGCTATCTCCTGTGGATTCTTACGTTGACCGTAAAAGGTACTGTATACGTCATTTAAGCCATCGGCTTCCAGCCTATCTTGATCTCGAAAGGTGCTCAACAGGAGAATGAAGATGAACTCACCGATTCGTGTCAAGACTTTCGCTCGGCGGTTGGCGCTGCTATCTGCAGGGCTTCTGCTGCAGTCCAACACTCTGTTCGCCGCGGAAATTGCGGCTGACGCTCAGATGCAGGCGCGGGACCTTCTGACCGGTACGGTCAATGGCCAACCCAGGGTAGTGGATCATTCGCCTGCTATTTCAAGCGACGGGACTCAGGCATCCGTCGAACCTCAAGAACAAGCGCGCCGGCTCATTCTCGGCCAGCCCAGCGTCGCCGGTAGCGCGGATAAAACAGCCGCCTCGGCCGAATCCAAACTTAGGTCTAGATACGGTGACCCTCAGGACTTGGCGCGGCGGATGATCTTGGGTGCGGGCGCAAGCGGTGGTGTTACACCCGCTTTGCACCGATCGGCATCATTGACTCAAGACCCGCTCGTCATGCGTCTTCGTGTGAGTGCAGCGCGATCCTAGTCCTCGCGATCAGCCGGAGACTTCTGCATGGGCATTGCGCCGGATTGCTTGGGGAGGTTGACCGAAGGCGCGTAAGAAAGCCTGGCGCATCCGACGTCGATCGGCAAAGCCAGATTCGCGGGCGACAACGTCAATCGGATGGCGGCTCTGTTCCATCATGAGCCGGGCCGCCTCTACACGCAGATTCTCCACCGCCTTGGCCGGGGATTGACCGGTTTCGGCACGGAAGGCGCGACTAAATTGTCGGGGGCTCAGATTCGCCGCGTCGGCCAGACGCTCAACGGAAAGTTCGGTATGGAGATTGCGCTTCGCAAAGGCCAGGGCGCTCTGGATGCGGTCCGATTTGGGTGCCAATTCCAGCAGAGCCGAGTGCTGCGATTGACCACCGGCGCGCCGATGATAGACAACCAGCTTTTGCGCCACCGATCGAGCCACCTCTGCACTCAGATCTTTCTCGACCATGGCGAGAGCAAGATCGATACCGGCGGTCATCCCCGCGGAGGTCCATACCGGACCATCCACAATGAAGATACGATCGGCCTCCACTTTCACACCGGGAAAGCGCTTCTGCAGCTCCGGCGCATAGGCCCAATGGGTGGTCGCGCGACGGCCATCGAGAATACCCGCCTCTGCCAGCACAAAGGCACCGGTGCAAATCGACGCCGTTCGCCTCGCGGTCTTCAAAGATCTACCTACGAAGGTGAGGAGTCCCGGCGTGGTCGGCTCGATCCCCGTGCCGCCTCCGACAATGATGGTATCGAAAGCAGATCGACTAAACGCCTTGGTCTCAATCACCATGCCGATGGAGGAACGGATGGGACCCCCCGTTTCCGAGAGCGTGTGCATGTCATAGAACGGCTCGCCGGCCGTGATATTGGCAAACTCGAACACCGAGGCTGCAGCGAAAGACATCGCTTGAAACCCGGGGAAGACAACGAACCCAATGCGCTGCATGAGGATATCTCGCATGGCCTAAAACAGTACTATATACGTCATTCACGCCATTGGCTATAGGCCTACCTTGATCACCCAGCGTTCGCCAAGGACGCGCAGTCAAATCAACAGGAGATAGCAATCATGGCCACCATCGACAATAAGGGCACCGCCCTGATCACGGGAGCGTCTACCGGCATCGGCGCAGTTTATGCGGATCGTCTCGCGCAGCGCGGCTATGACCTCATTCTGGTCGCGCGCAACCGCGAGCGCCTCAACGAAGTGGCGAAGAAAGTCACCGACAAGACCGGCCGCGCGATCGAGGTGGTCAAAGCGGACCTGAACAAGCCGACCGATGTGGCGCAAATTGAGGCACTGTTGCGCACGGATGCCAGCATCACCATGCTGGTCAACAATGCCGGTGTCGGCGCCGCAGCCCCCTTGCTGGACTCCAACATCGCACAGATGGCGGACCTCATCACCCTGAATGTCAGTGCGCTCACTCGCCTGATCTATGCCGCGGTGCCCGGTTTCGTCAAACGCGGCAGGGGTACGATCATCAATATCGCCTCCATCGTTGCCATTGCGCCGGAATTGCTGAATGGCGTTTACGGGGCCAGCAAAGCGTTTGTGCTGACGCTCAGCCGCTCCCTTCAACATGAACTCTCCGATAAGGGAGTGCGTGTTCAGGCGGTTCTTCCAGGCGCCATCGCGACAGAGTTCTGGGATATCGCGGGAATGCCGATCAAGAATCTTCCCCGGGAGATGGTCATGACGACCGACAACTTGGTCGATGCCGCGCTCGCCGGATTGGATCTGGGTGAAACGGTGACGATCCCGTCGCTTCCCGATGTCGCCGACTGGGATGCCTATGAGGCAGCACGGGGCGCATTGGCTCGCGGCCTTTCTCGCGAATTGCCCGCCAAGCGCTACAGCATCCGCAACCTGAACTAGGCCTCTTAGATCACCCACGGAGATCAACACTGACGTTAGCTGCACACTCGCGATTACTCCTGTCTATCAAGTCAATCGAATCAATCCATCAACCGCTTCGTGGTGCGGCCATACAATCGCCGCGCAATCCATCATGGCATTCGATCGAGGAGAACCACATGAAGAAGGAATTGTTGATGGTGTCGCTGGTCGCATGTGCGGTCGCTGCGCTACCTTTGATGTCCACGGTTGCGGTCGGTGCTCAAGGCGAGCCGAGGCCGAATCAGTTCTGGTGGCCCGAGCAGCTCGATTTGTCGCCGCTTCGGCAGCACGCCGCCGAGTCCAATCCGCTGGGAGAGAACTTCGACTACGGCAAGGCGTTTTTGAGTCTCGACCTCAAGGCCGTGAAACAGGACATCGCGAAGGTGCTGACGACTTCGCAGGATTGGTGGCCGGCCGACTACGGCAACTACGGCCCGTTCTTCATCCGCATGGCCTGGCACGGCGCAGGTACTTATCGCACGGGTGACGGTCGCGGCGGTGCGAGCGGCGCGCAACAGCGATTCGAGCCGCTCAACAGCTGGCCCGACAACGCCAACCTCGACAAGGCGCGGCGGCTCCTGTGGCCGATCAAGCAGAAATACGGTGAGAAGATCTCCTGGGGCGACCTGATGGTGCTCACTGGGAATGTCGCGCTAGAGCAGATGGGCTTTCAAACCTTCGGTTTTGGTGGCGGACGCGCGGACGACTGGGAGCCTGATCTGGTCTATTGGGGGCCCGAGAAGAAATTCCTTGCCGGCGATGAGCGCTATAGCGGCGACCGAAAATTGGAAAAACCGCTCGGGGCGTCGCAGATGGGTTTGATTTACGTGAACCCCGAGGGTCCGAACGGCAATCCGGATCCGCTGGCGGCCGCGAAGGACATCCGCGAGACCTTTGGTCGCATGGCGATGAACGACGAGGAAACCGTTGCGCTCATCGCGGGCGGTCACACCTTCGGTAAGGCCCATGGCGCTCACGATCCGTCCAAGTGCGTGGGACCCGCGCCTGCCGCCGCCGGTGTCGAGGAGCAGGGATTAGGGTGGCAGAACAAGTGCGGCACCGGCAAGGGTGACGACACCGTCACCAGCGGCCTGGAAGGCGCATGGTCGGCCAGTCCGACCATGTTTACGATGCAGTACCTCGACAATTTGTACGGCTTCGACTGGGTGCAAACCAAGAGTCCCGCCGGTGCGATCCAGTGGATTCCTGCGAATGGCTTGGGTGCGAACCTCGTGCCGGACGCGCAAGACCCGACCAAGCGACATGCGCCGTTCATGTTCACGACGGACCTTGCGCTCAAGTTCGACCCCAGCTACCGGAAGATCACGATGCGCTGGAGGCAGCATCCTGAGGAGTTCAAACCCGCATTTGCCAAGGCGTGGTTCAAGCTGACTCACCGCGACATGGGCCCGCGCGCCCGCTATCTCGGTGCGGAGGTTCCGAATGTGGACCTGATCTGGCAGGATCCGCTGCCCAAGGCTGATTATGCGATGGTCGATGCGAAGGATATCGCGGCGCTGAAATCCAAGATCCTCGCCTCGGGCTTGACCGGCCCCGAGCTGGTCAGAACGGCCTGGGCGTCGGCGGCCACATTCCGCGGCACCGACGAGCGCGGTGGCGCGAACGGGGCGCGAATTCGCCTCGCGCCGCAGAAGGATTGGGACGTCAACAACCCGCGAGAACTTGCCAAAGTGTTGCAGCGTCTGGAGGGTATCCAGAAGGACTTCGACCACGCACAGTCCGGCGGCAAGAAGGTGTCACTCGCCGACCTGATTGTCTTAGGCGGCAGCGCTGCCGTCGAGCAAGCCGCGAAGAAGGCGGGCTACGACGTGCAGGTTCCCTTCACGCCCGGACGCACCGACGCATCGCAGGAACAAACCGACCCGGTGTCCTTCGCCGTGCTCGAACCGACCGCGGATGGTTTCCGGAACTATTTCGGCAGCGATGTGCACCGCTCTCCAGCGGAAATGCTGGTCGATCGGGCGAACAATCTGACGCTGACCGTTCCTGAAATGACCGTTCTGGTCGGCGGCATGCGGGTGCTCAATGCGAATGAAGGACAGACGCAATACGGCATTTTCACCGATCGGCCCGGGACCTTGACGAACGACTTCTTCGTGAACCTGCTCGACATGTCCTACACGTGGAACAAGTCCGCTGCGACCGATGGCATTTACGAGGGACACGATCGCAAGACCGGAGCGCTCAAGTGGACGGCGACCCCGGTTGACCTGGTGTTCGGCTCGAACTCTGAGCTGCGCGCCGTGGCGGAGGTCTATGCTTCCTCCGACGGACAGGAGAAGTTTGTGCACGACTTTGTGAAGGCGTGGACCAAGGTGATGACCCTCGACCGCTTTGACGTCACTTGAGTGTTCTGCTGGACGCGTTTCAACACCTGAAACGCGTCCAGCACGGCCTCCTCGGAGCCCACACAACATAATCATGGCCGTTCCGTCGAATGCATTCCAACATCTTTGAAAATCGAGAACCACTATCTTGTGCGGGTCGCCATGCGCTGGCATTTTATTGAACACATGTCAAAGCGAGAGAATGCTTACGGACCCAAGAAAGACCGGCCAATGCCAGGGGAGGCTGCTCCGCCGCTGTTGAGTGACAAGCTCATCGCGCAACTCCAAAACGCTGTCAGTGCCGCGCAGCGCAAACGAATGCCCGACCGCAACGATTCCACTGCCATATCCCCCGACAAAGAGACCTAGTCGGCGCAAGCCCGAGCGGGTCACGCGCTGCGTATCTCGCCGCAATTTGTCGTCGGGTCGATATCGCCGGAGGGATCCGTCCGGACACAATTGCGCCCGGCATGCTTGGCGGCGTAGAGCGCTGCGTCAGCCCGTCGCAGCACCGCGCTGATGGTATCCGCCACGCCCGAAGTCGTCACGCCGATGCTGACGGTAATGCGTCGTTTGCCCAACCAACGCTCGAGGTCGATCGAGGGTACCTGGGCGCGAATCGCATCCGCAATGCGATACGCATCCTGCAGGCTGGTGCCTGGCAGTACCACGACGAACTCTTCGCCGCCTAGTCTTCCCAGGAAGGCAGGTTGTGCCACCGCATTGCGTAGGTGACTCGTGAGGAGCCGCAATGTCTCGTCACCGGCCGGATGTCCGTGCCGGTCATTGATGCTCTTAAAATAATCGATGTCGACCAGCAGAATCGAGCACGGCGGTGCATCGCCTCGCTGCAACAGCGCTTCCAGGTGAGTCAGCACGGCCCTACGGTTCGGTACGCCAGTGAGCTCGTCGGTCATTGCCAGTTCATGCAGGCGCCGCGCGCCGCGCCGTTGCCGCAGTGCCATGATCGTCAGTAGGCCGAGCAGCAACAGACTCAACACGATGACCGTCGTCCGCAGGGTGTTTGCGCGTCGCTCCTCGGCCAGTGCTTTCTGGTCCACCGCTTTCTGACTCATCAACAGGGCATTTTCTTTTTCCGTTGTTGCCGTGTCGAATTCCACCTTGAGCGTCGCAAAGCGCTGATCGAGCTGATTGCGCAGAAGTCTTTCCGAAATCTCCTTTGCCTCGCCGCGATACTCGTAGGCACTTCGCCACTCACCCAGCTGGGCATGCGCAGTTGCCAGCTCGTCATACGTGGCACTCAAGTCTTCGAGCGAATCGGCCTGTTTGAACACCGCTTCGGACTTCTCGAGCGCCGACACAGCTTCCGCGCCGCGCTGCAGCTGTCGCAACGCCGTGCCGCGCGCCAATTGAATTTGTGCGCCCTGCCGAGCATTCGGAGTCAGGCGCTCAAGGTCCGCCGCCCGTTCCAGCTTGGCTAAAGCGCCGTTCGGATCTCCGGTGGAGTTATCGACCGAGGCGAGACCGAGTAGAGCATAGGCCTCTCCACGGCCGTACTTAAGTTCTCTGCTAAGTGTCAGACAACCGGAGAAAGCCGCGCGCGCCGCATCCCATTCACCTAATCTCTGACGCGCCCGGCCGAGATTGTAGAGCGTCACAGCTTCGTCGCGACGCAAGCCAGCAGCGTGTTGTTGGTCGCGTGCACGCTCATAGATCTGCGCGGCCTGTTCATGGTCGCCCATACGATTATAGATCGTGGCAATTGTGTTCATGACGGTCAGTGCGTACTGCGGCATGTTGATACGCTCGTACAGCTGCTGCGATCGCCGCACATCACCCATACCCGCCGCGAATTTGCCCTGCAGAGCGCGTAGATAGCCGCGCGAGAACAGTGCTTCGGCCAGCATCTGCTCGTCATTCGCTGCCGTCGCGGCGGCCACGGCCCCGTCGAATGCCGTCGCGGCTTCTGTGTAGTTGCCGGCCGTCTCCAGCGTCTCGCCCTGGCACGTGAGCATGCCCGCGCGCAGGCCCTTGCGTTGCGCCTGGCCGAGCAGTGGAGTAACAGCGGCAATCTGCTGCATGGCGGCGCTGCCGTCACGCTCGGAATAGTAATCGCATAACAGCAGTCGGGCGCGAATTTCGAGGTCAGTATCTGGACGCAGACGAATCATCGCGAGCGCCTGTTCGGCGTCGCGTTTGCTCGCGTCCGGATCGGCACGCATCGCGACCATGCCGTCCTCGATGAGCGCCTGCGCAGATCTCTCGTCGACCGGCCACGCACTCCCATACGGCACGGCGAGCACGACCACCGCCGTAAACCCTCGAATCATCCTTCTGCTGCGGCCGAAGCGATATTGCAAGCTGTCCAATCCTTTGTCCGATGGGCCGGAGTACCTGGCAGATATTGTAGTGACTTGCTCGTTGGTTCCGGGCAATTAGTTCGAATTTTGGGCCTTGTTTCTCAGTAGCTTGGATTAGGGTAGGGAGGCCGCATTCTTTCGAGGCGACAGGCTGCCCCGCGCTTTGACCTCGAAGCGATCCGGCTCCGTCCAGGCGGTGTCGCCATTCTGTTCGGGGTCGAATCGCACCATGGTCCCTTGCAGATCTCCGTCCTCGAGCCGGAAGCGTATGTAGTGAAAGTTCTCGCCGGTACGGAGCTTGGAAAGTTCTCCAAACAGTCGAAGCACAGGTACGGGCTTTGCCCCTCCCCCACCGCTGACCAAATAGGTGACATCGTCGCGACGAAATCTTTCGTAGTTGTGTATGTGGCTACTGACGACGACGACCCGGGCATGGAGCGAATGCGCGTGCTTGGACAGATAGCGTGCAATTTCCTTCTCGTCTTTGGCCCTTGGAAAGATGGCGTCCCGAACGGGCGGATAGTGCAGCACGACAAAGACGAATTCAAATTGGGAACCCGCATGGGTCATCTGCTGCTCAAACCAAGTCCGTTGTTCGCTTCCGGGCTTGAGGGATGAATCTGAGTCCAGTAGGAGTACCAGGATGTTCGGCCCGAGAGTCACAGAGTACCAGCGAAAGGAGCGCACTGCGTTCGGGGCGACCGCCCCCCACCAGTTCACAAGACAAGGGCTCAAGTCCTTCTCGCATCCCCGAAACTCATGGTTACCAAGCGCCGGGAATAGCGGGATCTTCGCCTGCGACCAAACGGCAGTTTCCTTCCTATAAATCTCGTAGTCCTCAGGATTACTGCCCTCATAAACGAGATCGCCCCCGATAAAAATCGCTGCCGGCTTTTCGCTTGCCATCCTCGCGACCAGCGCACGGCGCGCGACGGCGTTCGCCACGCCGTCGCGTTCAGTAAAGCGAGTATCACCGTAGGCGACGAATGTCAGTGGCGCACTTGGATCTGCGACGGCGACCTCAAGTCGAGGCGGGGTTTCGGCGAGTGTCCTGACGGCGAGCACCTGCAGAATGGCAAGGACTGAAATCTTCACCAATAGGTTCATGGTTCTGAGCCTACCAGACCCTAAGGGACCTGCACGCGCCCCATACTTACCTCGGTACCGCACTCGGTGGACGTGCCGGCCAGAGCCGCCGCAACTCCGCGGCGCAGAAGTCGCCGGGACTTGAGCCGACTCGCTTTTCGATGTGGTAGGGTGCCGACAAAGACGATTGTCGTCATCAACGGTGGGGGCTCAGCCATGAAGTTACTTCAGCGGATCATGATGGGACTCATAGTCCTTGGCGTAGGTACGGTTGCGTCCGCGCAAACTGCCGATACCGCGGCGGACGGCGTGCGCGCCGCCGACGCGGCGTGGCTCAAGGTGTATTCGGCGAAAGACCTCAACAAATCGCTCGCGTTCTTCGATGACCAAGGTTCCATGCTGTCGCCCAATGATCCCATTGCGACCGGCAAGGCGGCGATTTCGAAACTGATTGCGGGTGATTTTTCCTTCGGCGACCTTACCTGGCAGGTGGACAAGGCCGGCGTCTCCAAGTCGGGCGATCTCGGCTACACCAGCGGCAGGTATAAATTCAGCTTCAAGGATCCCTCGGGCAAGCCCGCCACCGACAACGGCAAGTATCTGACGGTGTGGAAGAAACAAACCGACGGTTCCTGGAAGGTGTTGTTCGACATGTTCAATACTGATTTACCGCCGTCCTGATGTTAAATGGCATCGGCCAGGTTGTGGATGTCAACTCCCCGTCGAAACTCCCATCGTGGGCCGTACACTCGATGTTTACTTCTGTTCGACGGCCGCCTCGGCGCTGACCTTGGCATCTGCGCGCGCCGTCTTGTAGTCGGTTTCCGCCTGGTCCTTGCACGCCTGTTGAGCATCACCGCTCTGCGACTCGCAAGTCGCCAGAGCCACTTTGCGGTTGCCATCGGCTTTCGCGACGGCGACGTTGTAGGCTTGGTGTGCAGCGTCGTTGTTGAATTTAATCTCCTGGTCGCTGACCTTCTCGTACGATTTATCCACCGCGCGCTGCGCGCGTTGTTCGCTCTTCGTCACCTCCTCGTTCGCCTTCTGCTCGGCCTTGGCTACGTCCTTCGATACATCTTCCGGCGACTTCGACTGGTTGCAGCCGGCCAGCGCCAGGGCAGTAAATACGAAAACCGGCATCAGGTATTCACGCATGCAATTTCCTCTTGTTGTGTAGCACTCTGACCACGCGTTGGGGGTGCCTCGCGCTCCATCCTCGGCGGACTATTATGCAAGCAGGAAACGGCCTAGGGAATAGTCCCTCGCAGTTGCCGACGGCGCCGGCGGTGAAGGAAGTCCTCCGCCGGCGCCGAAGGACCTATTTCATCGACAGACTCATCGCCGCCTTCTTGATGAGCTCGGCGACCGCTTTCGGCTGGGAAACGTAGATTGCGTGGCTGCCTTTCGCCTCGGCGACCGTGGCATCCGCGCGCTTGGCCATCAAACGCTGAGCGGCGGGCGGGATCATCCGATCATCAGTCGCAACCAAGTACCAGCTCGGCTTGGCTTTCCAAGCGGGTTCGGTGATCGCACCGCTGAGCGCGGCGACGCCCCAAGGGACCTGCGAATTCGCCATGAAATCCGCCTTCTCGGGCGACACATCGGCCGCAAAGCTGGCAGCGAATTGG
>Ga0210391_10000314_pt1 | contig 55394 bp, 40 predicted proteins | sample IncBWC12OmetaG_FD_160573 | JGI IMG/M metagenome (GOLD analysis project Ga0210391, IMG submission 160573) | Forest soil microbial communities from Barre Woods Harvard Forest LTER site, Petersham, Massachusetts, United States - Inc-BW-C-12-O ...
GCCGCTAGCGCCCAGCAAGTCTGCCGTGAGCTGTCGATCTACTTCCGCGACTTGATCGGCCAGCGCCGCAAGAGTCCGAGAACCGACCTCGTGAGCAGCATGCTCGCAGCCGAGCGCGACGGCACTCAGTTCACCGACGAAGAAGTTCTCGGCAACCTGATTCAGATCGTACCCGGTCCGGACGCCCTAACGATGCTGATCAGCAACGCGGTGCTCAGCCTGATCCGCCACCCCGACCAACTCGCCTTGCTGAAGAGGGACCCCGCGTTGATTGGGGGTGCAGTCGAGGAGTGCTTGCGGCACGACTCTCTGATCCTGGGGTTCCCACGGGTGGCGACGGAGGACGTCAACCTCCGCGGCCAGTTGATCCAGAAAGGTCAGCAGGTGTTTCCTCTTCTCCGGTCCGCCAACCGCGACCCGGCCCGATTCCCGGACCCCGACCGCCTGGACATTACCCGCAAGGACCTCCGGCAGCTATCCTTTGGCCACGGCGTCCACAACTGCATTGGCGCGCCGCTAGCTCGACTGGTGGCGCAGCTCGGCATCAGTACGCTGGTGGAACGCTTGTCCGCGCCCCAACTCGCCGCGGATACGCTGGAATATCGCAAGCATTTCAACTTCCGCGCCCTGCTGGCCCTGCCGATCAGTTTCCAGCCTGCGTCGCAATCGTTCTCGGGAGACCGACCTTCGTGCACTGAGGACAGCCATGATCGATCACATGCGACGTGACGCCACCCCAATCGGCCGCAGCCCCGACAAGTTGTTATCAGAATCGAACGAACGCAGTCTTCGAGGACTGCTGACTAGGAGGGTTGTTTATGACTAACTTGAGCCCACTCGCTGCGTTTTTACCCTTCAGCATACTGTTCATCGCGCCCGGCATTTCTAGTGCGCAATCGCGCGCGCCGATTGCTGAACAGATCGGCAAGGCCTACGGCCTCGATTCGTTTGGGCAAGTCGAGGCAATCCGCTACACCTTCACTATTCCTGAGCTCAAACTTTCCAGAACCTGGGTATGGGAGCCAAAAACCGATACGGTCTCCTATGAGGGACCGGACAAGGTCTCCTACGAGGGACCAGGCAAGGAAGGCAAATCAGTGAAGGTTACCTATAAGCGCGACGAGCTCAGCAGCCAAAGCGATGCCATAAAGAACGATATCGATCCGGCGTTCGTCAACGATCACTATGTATTGCTCTTCCCAATGCACGTAGCGTGGGATGATTGGGCGACGGTGACCGATGAGGGCATTCACGAAATGCCCATCAGTAAGAAGTCCGCGAGACGAGTCGTGGTGAAGTACCCTGCGCAGGGTGGCTACTCGTCCGGCGACACCTGGGAGCTCTATGTTGGCAAGAACAAGCGACTGGAGGAATTCGTCTACCACCGTGCCGGACAGGGGTTCCCCAGCCTTTATATCGCAACGTGGGAGGGCTATGAGCAGGCCGGCCCACTGCTTTTTTCAACCGATCACGAGGGAACCGCGGACGGAAAGCCACTACGGGCTTTCTTTTCGAATGTGGCCGTCAAGCTGACGGGATCAGACAACTGGATAAACGCGCATTCAGCTTCGGAGAGCATCGCTCGAAGGTGAACCCAGGGGGGCAGTGTTGCTGCTTTCACTCACTGAATGCACGGGCTTGATCCCTAGGAGCACCGGTTCGAGCTGCCAATAGCGGTCATTGGTGTGTGGCAGCAGGGGGTCAAAGTCGGTCAATGTGTGTCAGATCAAGATTGAGCTATTAATAATGGAACCTAGACCTCGTCCGAGAAATACCCCCTTACGGCAACCGCAGAAATGTTGAGCTCTCCTGCGGCAATTCGCAGGAGAGCTCGCTGCTGCGTGCAGCAGTCAACATTTTAGAGAAGTCCCGATTCGGAGAAAGAGAAAATCGACTCCGCCACGATGAGGTGATCGAGCACGCGGACCTCCACCAGCGCAAGCGCCTCCTTGAGCCTTGAGGTGATGACCTCGTCGGCCTGGCTCGGCTCGGGGATCCCGCTTGGATGGTTGTGGAAGAACACGACGGCCGCGGAATTCCTCGCGAGGGCGGCCTTCACGACCTCCCGCGGATAAACGGACGCGTTTGCCAGCGTCCCGCGAAAGAGGATCTCCGCGCAAATGAGCCGGTGACGGCTGTCCAGGTGCACGACCCCGAACTGCTCGTGGTCGCTGGGACCGATGTGGAACTTCAGATAGTCACGCGTCAGCGCCGGCGAACCCAAAACCGGGGATCCGGAGCGATACCGCTGGGCGATCAGCGCCCGGGCGCGGTCGAAAATCTCGGCAGGTTCCGCAACGCGATAGCCTTCGGGAGCACGAACATAGAGCGTGGACATGACGGCTGACCTTTAAGGTGCATCGGGCGGGATTGCCCGCGCAGCGCGCCCCACGCGGCAGCGCAGGGGTCAAGGATCGAAGACCGCCGCAGGCGGCGCGCGAGTCCTACGAGCGCGTCCTTGACGCCGAGAACCGCGTGGTACGCTGCGCGAATACGGCAAGCCCGCCCCACCTCCCGCGCAGTTCATGAAATCCTCGCTCAAGAAATCGGCGAGTGAACATCCCAGTACGACGAGATCGCAACGGTCATGCTGCGGCATCCGGAGGTGACCCAAGGCAACCGTCGCCTTCTCAGGTTCGATCCAGTACCCGATGCGGCGATTGGCTCCGACGCTGGCCCGTCTCCGGGGCCCTGCCTTCTTCCTGTAGCCCTGCCGCGATCTGCTGCTTCTCGGTGAGCGGCGCCGGCATTTCCCGTGCGAAGCGGCGCACGGCCGCGGCCAGTTCAGGCTCGCGCTGCGAATCGAGGGTTCGCGCAACGGCCGCCCACCCGCGAAGCACCGCGCGCCGGGTCCCCACCAGCTTCTCGTCCCCGGGTTCGGGACGGAGTGATCCTTCGGCGAGTTCCTGCGCGACCGCCAGCGTGCGTCGGTGGTAATGGGTCGATGCGCCGCGAAGGTGAGCCCGGAAAATCCCATCAGTCTTGTGGCCGCGCGAATTCCCCCTCGAAGCCCGGTCCGTCGCGTTCGCGGCCACGCCCTGCTCGCGCAGATGCCGCGCAAATTCCCGCCGCCAGGTGCGCAAGGTTTCTTTACGGATATTCAGACGCCGCCCATCTTCCCCCAAAGCCTTCACGACGACATGGACGTGCGGATGCGGTTCGTCGGTGTGCAACACCAGAGCATAGCGATGCTTGAGCGCGAACTCCTCCCGCGCCAAGGTCCGCACCGCGGACAGAACCTTCTGCGGCGGTGTTCCGGGTGGCATCGAGAAGATCATCTTGTGAACGAGCTTCGGTGCCCGGCGCCGCCCCGAGATCGGCGGGTCGGCGGTGCGCCGAACGGCATCGAGCTCCAGATCCCAGTCTTCCACGAGCGCCTTCGCGGCGCCCTTTCCGGAGAGGGGAACGCCGTCGTCGGCTTCAAGCTCGAGCTCGCCGTTGCGGCTGAGGTAACTCAAGTGCCGCCCCACGGCTCTCAGATCCTGACCGCCCCGGGTCAGGACTTTGACCATGACCTCCGGAGCCCGATGCACGGTTCGTGCAATGAGTCCGATCTGCGCGGGCGAGAACCGATCCCGTCTTCCCGGTCCCCGGCGCGCGTAGCTTGCGACCTCCAGGAGTCCCAGGCCACCGCCCAGGTTAACGAGGAGTTTCGGCATCGCCCGGGTTCCACGCCCGCTCGTTAGCCTGCAACAGGGCCTTGAAGTGCTCTTTCAGCCCCGTGGCGATCTTGAGCATCATTTGAACCTCGGCGCGCCCGGGTCCGGAAGGCTTTCCGTCAGAGTTCAGTGCGCGGGCGATCTGGTTGAGATTGCGACCGATCGCACTCACCTCGAGGACGGCCTGTCGCAGCGCCAGGTACTCCGCTTTAGGAAGCGGTGCGCCACCATGCAGATGTACCCGGATCAGGAGTGAGGCGTAGGTCGCCGGCGCAAGCCCCCGCGCCCCGGCACGCTCGCGCAGCAGCCGACCGTCTGCCGAGGACACCCGAATGTAGAGCCGGCTCGCCCGCCCTTTCGGCACGGACACCGTCGGCGGGAGTGGTGTCACCGGCTGAATGGGCTCGCGCAGCACAGTCCGCAGAAGATTTTTGAGGAGCGCCGACTCCGTCGCGCCCTCGCGGGCCGCGAGCTCGCGGACGCGAGCTTTGATCTCCGCCGGCACCCGGAATGCGATGTGCGCTTCGGCCCTCATACCCACGAGGGTGCAACGCGCCGCTTTTAAGGAAAAGACTTCCGCGGTACGAAAGAACCTCGATACGCGTGTTGCACCCTCAGGCCATCGCCGCGGTCCCGCAACACCCTGCAACCAATCACAACGTGAGTGTCCGGCGGCGCCATCTGCTCCTCACGAGCGGTCGCGTGTGCCTTACGCGGAAAGACCACCCCGTTGCTCAAGGCGCGGTAAATACAGTGCTCGCGATGCTCGGACACTGGAAAACACTTGGCGCGATCGCGCCCGGAGACGCCCGCTCCGTCGACCAGGACCTGGACCAGGACCTCTAGCGTTGTGGCGCGAGATCCTCCCGCCGCGGCTCGTGCGGGCGTGCGCGGCTGCCGCGATCCCGGAGGCGTACCGGTTGCAGCGGCTCACCCCGTTCGATATCCCGCGCGAGCGCCAGGCGCACGCGGTGCACGAAGCGCCTCCGGTCCTCGGGATCGCTTAAGACACGCCCGGCGAGTTGGGCCGCGCGCAGGTCAAGATACGTCCCGGCGAGCTCGGGGCGGTCTCGTACGGCCTCCTGGGGCCGCACGGAGACGGTGCGCACGACCTGCGCGGCGGCGCTGCGCGCTTCGAAGAACTCTCCGGTTTCCAGGGTCCAGCGGTTGCGGAAGGTCGCGTACGATTGCTCGCGCAGCTCGCCCCGCTCGTCCTTTGTGGGTCGACGGACGGTGACGGCCTTTCGCCCGGTACGCTGTAGCACGACCTCGTCGCCGATCTTCGGTTGTGACAGCGACTCGGTTACGGCCCGTTTGAGATCCTTGCCCCAGACCTCTCGCTTCCCCTCGACCGTCTGCAGACGCACGAAGTACGAGACCGACTCGCGTGCGTCGTGACGATAAAAGTCCAGACCGTGCTCGAGGAGTCGCCCCCGGATACGCTCGGGCCGATCCTGCGACGCCGTCCCTCCGGAGACCGCGGTCGCCGAGTCTGCAGAGACCATCTCGACCGGATCGCGAGAGTCCTCGCGTGCCCGTCCAATCGCCCGGATAAGCTGTACCCGCTCCTCGGCAGATGGGCGGTACCCGCGAACCTCAACGCCCGCAAGGCGCGCCTGGCGCCACGCCTCGCGGCGGAAAGCTTCAGTTCCGGCAACCGCAACCTCACTCCAGCCCCGGGCGCGCGCGATCTCCACCAGACTCCCGATCACCTCGGTATTGGCGCTGGGAGTCGTCAGCTTTCGCCCGCGATCGCGGAACGCCTCGAAGCCGTCCGGGAAGTAAAAGCGATTCCCGTCCTGAACGAACCGGTCACGCACCGCCGGCGGAACTGTCCAGGGATCGGTGTCCGCGCGTTTCCCCGAAGAGCCGGCAGGCTTCGGATCCGAAGTGGCCACCGTCTCCGGGACCGCGGAATCCTCCGCCGGCGCGGCCGCTCTTTGCGGGCGACGGCGCGACCGGCGGCTCGCCGAGATTGAGTTCTCCTGGGGATCCCCGGTCTTTTGGGATCCTCCTGTACTCGCTGAAGTCTTCGTCGCATCGCTTGCGTCAGCGGACATGGAGCTCCCCCCGCTCGCGTTTCAGGGCGACGACAAAACCCTTGGCCATGACCTCGAGCTCCGCGTTCGTGCAGGACCCCTCATGATCCGGCGGGGTCACTTCGGGAATGCGATCCGCAAAGTCCGCCTCTGTCAGCGTATCGATGGTGCCGATGTCCTCGGCGGTGGCGATCCGGATGAGTGTCTTCTCTTCCTTCGGGGCGGCGCCGACATCGGATGGCTTAGCCAGTGGCGCGACTGACGGCCGCACCGCCGGCTCGGATGCCCCGGGCAACGCCACGGGCTTCGGCACCGCGACCTTCGGCGGCGGCAGAATGGCTTTCCGGAACCTTCGATCCGAGAAGTACCGCACCTTGCGGCAGCGGATCGGCCGAAGACCCTCGTAGAACACGAGCGCCTCCTCCGATCCGAGTTCCTTCACCTCCTGGGGGAGGAGCAGCGCCCGGCGCTGCTCGCTGACTGTGTGACTTCGGCTGCGGGTCGTTCGTCCATCAAAGCTCAGCGCCGCGGGTTTGGAGACCGACCGCACGTGCACCGTGGTGAAACCGAGCTCGTCCGAGATCTCCCGCGCGTCGCCAAAGTCCTTCGGTGCAAACACGATCCGCACGGCCAGGCTTTTCAGGATGACTTCGGCATTATGGATGCCGTAGATCTCGCGCAGCTGGGCGAGTGAGTGGATGACGAGCACCACGCGGACGTTGTACCCGGGGAGGTAACTCACCGCCTCAGAGATGATGGGGATTCTCCCTAAGGCTGCGAATTCATCGAGCAGCATCATCACCTGATACCTGAGTTTCGGGTTTTGCTCCGGGAGCTCGCGGGTCTGAAGACCGATCGCCTGCTGGAAGAGAAGGCTCAAGACCGGCCTAAGACGATGCAGATCATCGGGGTTAACCCCGACGTACAGGGACATGCGCTTCGTGCGCAGCTCGCGAAGATCGAAGTCACTGGCGGAAGTTGCTGCATCGAGGATGGGGTTCAGCCACAGGTCGAGGCGGCTGGTAAAAGTCTTGCGGATCGAGCTTGCTGTCACGGGCGCAAGATCGATGACGTCGTAAAGGGACCGGACACACTGAGGCGAGAGCGGCCGATCACTGCTGTTGCGCCCCTCAACCACGCGCTTCCAATGCTGCCCGAACCCCTCATCGTCACTCGCCATGCCCTGCCGCAGGACCTCCCCGACGGTTGCAGGATGCGAGGGTGTCTCGAAGAGGTAGAGCGCAATGCCTAGGAACAACGAACGTGCGGAGGCGGTCCAGAACGGATCCACATTCGGCGGATCCGGATACAGCATCTCCGCGATCCGCTGCAGGTCATTGAGACGTCGGGTGGGATCGCTGGAGACATAGGAGAAGGGGTTCCAGCGGGCCGTACGCCCGTCTTCTGCGAACGGATCAAAGAGATAACAGGCTTGTCCTGCGCGCGCACGGGCGCCGGCGGTGATCGTCCAGTTCTCGCGCTTGATGTCGACGCAGACGAGGGAACCGGGCCAAGTGAGCGCATTCGGAATGACGATGCCCGTCCCCTTCCCCGCGCGCGGCGGCGCGGCGAGCGCCACGCCCTGTTGTCCGGCGAGTCGCAGCAACCGTCGGCCCCAGCGACCCACGATGATCCCTTCCGACCCCAGAAGTCCTGCCGCCGCTATCTCTGAGCGTCGCGCGAAGCGGGCATCCCCATGAAGCGCACGGCGTCGCGGCATGAGACAAGCGCCCAGACTCGCCAGCACCAGAACCGTCGCTACCGCACACGATGCCAAGAGACGAATACGGAACTCGGGCCGGTCGCCGTAGTAATACCCGTAGCGGGCGATCGTCAGTGGACCGGCAGCGCGCGGATCCAGATGGATGGACGTAAGGAAGAGCCAGCCCGCGAGATACAGTGCGATGACAGCCAACAGGCCTGCGATCCCGATCGCGCGGACGACCTTCGGGGCCGCCGAATTAATTCTTGCTGGCGAGGGCCGCGTGCCGGCGCTCGGGCTCGTACCAGATCTCGCGGATAAAGCGTTCATGGCGCTCCACACCGAATTGAATGACGACATCGACCAGGAGGTAGAGCAGGCTCTTAATGTCGGCGCGCGGCAGCTCCCTGCCCCCGGGACTTTGCTTCACCAGCAGCACCAGCTGCTCAAAGGCGAGCTCGCAACTGCCGGCGTGGATGCTGGTGATCGAGCCTGGGTGTCCCGAGTTCACGTTGCGCAGGTAATCGAAGGCTTCTTCCGAGCGCAGCTCTGCCAGCAGGATCCGGTCCGGCTTCATGCGCAAGCAGGACTCGAGTAGCTGCTTCGGAGTCACTCGTGCGAGCCCCTGGTCGTCCTTTGAGTAAAAGAGCCGGACGTGATTGGGATGGGAATCAAGAACCAGCTCCTTCGCATCCTCGATCGTCACCAGGCGCTCGACGGATGGAATCTCCCGGATCAGGGCCTTGGTCCAGGTGGTCTTCCCGGAGCCGGTGGGTCCCGAGACCAGGATGTTCTTGCGGGAAGCTACCGCGAGTCGCATGAACGCCTCGTACGAGCGCTCTCGCAGGAGTTTCAAGAGTTCCTGCTCGGTTTCATCCAGGGTTTCCGTCGAGCGGCGCGTGGAGCGAAAGATCCCGCGCCGCGAGAGCTCCTCAATCGACCAGACCTCTTCCGAGGGGCGTCTTAGCGTTATAGCGACGGTGCCGGGCGAAGTCGCCGGCGGCAGCACGATCTGGGCGCGCTCGCCGGTCGGGAGTGAGGCCGAGAGAAGCGGCGTCGACTCATCGATCCGCTGCCGCGTGGAGTTCGCGATGAGTTTCGCAAGTCTCCGACACCACTCGAAGTCCGCGAACGGCAGCTCGCGCCGCACCCACCCCTGGTGGGTCTCGATGAACGCCTCTCGCGGGCGGTTGATACACAGCTCCGTAACCTCGGGATCATCCAGGATCGGCCGCAGCGCGCGTAAGTTAAGTTCCAGCGCAGACGCCGAGGGCAGTTCCGTGACTTCCGCTTCGCGGGTCACGGCGAGGATCCGGAAGGAGCAGCGTTCGCCATGCGCAAGGCATACACCGACCGGAAGTCGACATCGCGCGCGACAAACACCTGAATGCGATCGCCCTGTGCCTTAGTCACGGTCGGGGGGATGTTCAGGGTGCCGCGCAGCACCTCCGTCATGACATCGGTCGAGGTCGACGGACTTACGACCACGGAGCCTGAGGAATTTTGGGAATTCACCGCACCTTGTACGACCCCATTGATGACGGTCAGCAGGATCGCCGCCCCAAACCGGTCCCAGAAGTGACGGTTTACTTCGCCGGGGAGCCCCGAGCGGCCGAGCTCATCGGTTCCAGGTGAACTCAAAGGAACGACCACGCCGGTCGGCGTGCGCGCTTCCGTCCAGAGCACGAAAATCCGCGAAGTCCCCTGCGCGACCTGGCCTCGCGTCTCGCCGACGAGCTTCGTGCCGCGCTCCAGAAGCACTACGTCGCCATCGGCGCTGAACGTGTCGGTCGCCGTGATACAGGTCGTCATCCCGGGAAGCGTCGAGTCGATCGCGGTCTCCAGCGTGCAGTCGATGAATGCGCCCTTGGCCAGGAGGAACCGGCGCGTGGGAAGCACCGAGGGAGAGACTGCCGGCGTGACGGTCGGCTTGAGCAGTGCCTGCAGGGGATCCGCGGGCTCCGCCGCCGAAGATCGGCCACCCGGATCCGAGACGGGCATCGCACCGCCCCCACTTGCGGAATCCGCGGAGCCGCGTGCAAAGGCAGGACCCGCCAATCGTCGCTCGAATGCGAGCTCACCCGGTGATTTAGCCGCATCCCCCGGCGAGGGCACGGTGACCGGCATCGCGACAGGCGTCGCGGGTGCGAGTGGCGGCGCGGGACCCAGGGCCCGCTCGAGGGCCGGCGGGTCGGACGGCGGCGCCGGCTGAGGCGCGGCTTTCGGCACGAGCGGGGACGCGATGGGACCGAGCGGCGGCAGTGCCATCTCCCCCTGCGCGTGATTCTTTGCCGCCACTTGAGCGGCCTGGTGCGCCTGGGCCGGTCGGGTGAGCGCGCGGGCGTAGTACCACGTGAGAAATCCCACTCCCAGCGTCGACATGAGCGCGATCGCGAGCGCGCTCGAGACGCGCGACTGGAGCGAGCGCGCGCGGTTAAGGGAGGGAATGCCGCGATCCCCGGGAATCGGCTCGGACGGCGCCGGCTCCGGCACGCCTTCCACTGGAGCCTCTTCCGCCGGCGGTGAACGAAAGAGGCTCATGGATGCGTATCCTTAGTGGTGCGCTCGACATCGTCGGCCACGGTGTGGGACTTGAGTTGATCGCCAGAGCCTGTGAACCCCTTGTTCACCACACACGCGGCGAGATTCCCGCGGCGCAGGATCAGTCGCCGCGCGACCCGGTGCAGGATCACATCCCCCTCATCCATGCTGAAGTTGAGGAGCGACTCGGTTCCGTCCTCGTTCAGTACGAAAATCGCAGGTTGCTCGGCCTTGGCGGGAAACGTCAGCCGTGTGTGCACGCCATCATCCGAGGCCGCCGTGGGTTTGAGCGTCGGATCCCCGCAGAACCAGTAGTCGATGTTCTTCGGCCGACGCGAGTCCTCCAGAGCGCGCGAGGTACGGTCTTCGGCCGCCCGAGCTTCCGGATATTTGAACCGTAAAACATACGTCACGTCCTCGGTGGCATCGGGCCGGGAAGTCGTGGCCGAGTAGTCGAGCTGGTAGGTGCGCCGGGAGGTGAGGATCGTGAGGTTGGTGCCGACCTTGGCGGCCTTCGGCTTCAGGAACAGGTGATTGTCGGATGCCACGAAGGAGAGGCCCTCGATGTCTCCCGCCCCGAGTCCCACGAATGTCTCCCCGCTCTCGAACTCCACATCCGTCTGGTAGCCGACGTACCCCTCCAGCCGATACACCTGATCGGGGCTGTAGGAAGCCGTGCGGATGCGCGCATCCAGAAGGCCGGGTTCGGGTTGCGTCTCCGCCCACACTGAAGCTGTGACGCAAAGCAACGCTACGGTTCCCCACCCTCTCATGGCGTGGCTCCCTTTTCAGTCGCGGAGGCGGTGATTGCTGCGCCGTGCGGGCCCTCATTCAGCACCTCCGGCTCGGGCTTGAAATCCACGATCTTGAACCCGAGCGGATTCCAGGCCCGCATCCGCGAGTCGTTCGACGGATCCGTGTAGGCGTACTGGAGCGTCGCGATCCAGTGGGTGAGCTCATCGTTCGCAGCACCGGCTGCGCGCTTGGCCTTCACGTAGCGGACCTGCGCCAGATCCGACACCCCGTTCGCGCGCCTGAAGAAGCTGACGGAGGTCACCTGGGCCCGCACCGTGGCCCCGTCCTTGTACGCATTGAGGGGGGATGCAGGATTATTCGGGTTCCACAGCGCATACCAGGCTTGATTGCGCTGGGCGGTATGAAACGCCCCGCATTCCTCGTAATCGCTCTCGGCGGTGGCGTAGTTGAAGCGCTCGCAGACCGTCACGTAGTGGGTGAGCAGAAAGCGCGTGATCGTCTCTGCCATCTCTGTGCGTCCCGTGTAGACCGGCACCACATCCACGATCCCGGTGGAGTTATCCACGCGCACGACGAACGGTTCCACGCGCTTTAAGGGCATGAGCACGAGGAGCGCCGCCGCAAGCGCAAGGGCTGCGATCCACCCGGCCCCGGCCACTCCCAGCGCCAAGCGCACGACCCGCCGGCTCTGCGCCCGGGTGTCTGCATCCCAGTGGGCCGCTTCCGAAAGATACGCCTCGAGCTTTACGTCCTTCGCGCTCACGGATGATCTCCCGTGCGTGAGGGCGGAGCCGGTGCGTTGATGGGCTGGAGGTGCGCCTCGCAGTCCACCCGCTTGGGATGGGCGCTGCAGGCATTAAGGAGCCCCAGGACGGCCAAAAGAATTCCCACCCGCATGCTCATGCACTTCTCCGAATTGAGTTCTCACGCCAGCGCGTGGAGGCCACGCGCATGAGTCCGCGACGCAGGGCGTAACCAGCCTGGCGGCTCACGGGATCCCAGCGATGCGTCGATCCATCCAGTAGTCCGCGACCGAATTGCCTGGATGTCCGCAGCGCGCTGCCGAATCCCCAGGCGAGCGCTGCACTCACCACCCCGAAACTGCTCAAGGCAAGCCCGCTCGCAAGCCCGGCGGCCATCGGCATGACCTGGCGCATGACGAGGAAGGTGAGACCTGCGGCCATGCACACCCGCACGCCGTTGGCGATCTGGATCGCACCTCCCGTGCTCACGGCCTGCTGAGCGGCCACCGTCACCACATGGAGCATGAGGGCCGCCACGAGCACGGTGAGAATGCTGATCAGCGCGTAATTCGCGAGCTGCGCCAGCCACGCCTCGAAGAAGCGCTTGCTGGACTCGAACAGGAGGAGCCCGATGAAGAGCGGCCCAAGGGCCAGCAGCACCGAGAGCGCGAGCCGCGAGAGGGTCAGGAGGAAGATCGCGTAGATCCCGGTCAACCCGATGATGAGATAAACCCCGATGCCGGCGAGGTAATAGGCGAAGTTCCCATCCAGGAGCCCGCCCTTCTGCAGGAGGAGGTTCGCCGCATCCCCGCCGTCAAAGAGGATCTGGTCGACGATGTTGACTGGATCGTAGGCGCCGACGATGACGGCCCCCAGCTGCGCCGGCGCGTTGAAAAAGGTGTCGACGATGAGAGAGTTGTAGAGCCAGAGATTGAGGGCGCAGCCCAGAATGACCGCCAGCACGAGGATCTTCTTCACGCCCCCGATAAACGGCTCTTCGATCTGCCCGGTGAGCTGCAGATACCCCCACACCATGACGTACACGACCCCGAGCGTGACGATCGCCGGCTCGAGCGCCGCCGCGATCCGCGCCGTGTTGTCGCCGATGTATCCGGCTAGGAGCCCGTTCAGCCAGGTGTTGAACTCGGCAAAGAAGCCCACGGCTGCCCTCCTCTTTCGACAGTGAACTAGAGACCGAGCGCCGGGAGCTGCCGCAGCGATCCCTGGTCAGCGATCGCTTGCTCACGCGCCTGCTGCTGGCGCGCCAGCTCCTGGGACTGCGCAATCTGGTACAGCCCCTCAAGCTTGGTCTGCTCGTTCTGGAGCATCGCCTGCTCCGCGGCGATGCGCGTGCCCAGGTCCAATGCGCCTTTCGGGTCGGTGGCGCTTCCGATGGCGCTGATGAGCTGCTGGAGCGAGGCGAACCGGTCGCTGCTGTTCGACAATGCCGTGCGTGAGAGCGCCTGCAGCAACGCCGGCGACTGCCGGGCGCTAAGAAGCTGTGCCTGCTGAGTGCTGCTCAACGCACCGATCTGGCTCGCGGTGAGGACTGCGTTCGATGCGATCAGCGACTGGAGACTGGAGGCGAGCAAGGGATAGCTCCCGGCGCTGCCGCCGAGGGCTTGCGCCACCTGTGCCCAATCGGTGGGGAGATAGTTCCGCACGGTGCCGGAAAGGAGCTGCTCCATCCCCCGGGGACCCGTAAGGGCCGCGTATTCGCTTTGCGCCTGCGCGAGCTGGCTCTGCGCAGTCTGAACTTGCTGCTCGAGCTCCTGGACCTCTTGAATCAGCTGCACGATGGAGGCGACATCAATGACCGCGAACTGGGCATGCGCGGGACGGACACCTACGAATCCCAAAACTCCCAGGAGCAGCACGGAAAAGAGTGTCTTAGACATGGCTTATCTCCTTCGAACCTCAGCGCGAGGTAACTTGTTTGTAGAACTCCGGGAGCCAGCGCCACGGCTTGGCCCCCATCCGCTCTATCAGTGAGTGCACCAGATCAACATTGGCGCGGCGTCCGGAGATCACCGCGAGCTCGGCATCGAATCCCTTCAGATCCAGCTCGCACACGACGCTCTGATGACCCTGCTTAATGAGGAATTTTCGTGAGCCGGGCTCGAGCTCATCCTTAATCAGCCGGAACTCGCGCTCCGTGAGCCCGAATCCTTCCCGGTAGTCGCCCGAGTGCGCATCCGCATTGGGGAAGAACACCTTGGTGGGGGTCTGCTCGATGAGCGTTCGGCTGATGGGACTTGCGAGCACGTCGCTTGCGCTCTGCGTCGCAAGCGCCATGACGCCATTTAATTTGCGCCAAGTCTTGGGTCCGTCTTTGGCGAAGTTCTCAAACGCGGCATCGGCGAGTAACCGCCAGAATTCATCCATCCAGCACACGAGCCGCCGGCCATCCAGAAGCTGTCGCACCAGGTGAAAGAGATAGAGCGTCACGGGGGTGCGGCTCATCGGGTGATCGAGGAAATCCGTCACGTCAAAACCCACGAGCGCGTGGCCGGCGAGCCTCGGCACCATCGAGTCTTGCGGATTGTCGAAGACCCAGGCGTAGTCCCCATCGGCGCAAGAGCACCAGGGGGAAAGCCGCGCGTGTAACCCTTCCGCGTCCGTCGCATCGAGGAATTCGACGAGCCGTGACAGGCGCCGTGCGGGGCGCTCGAGCGCGAGCGTGCCTTTAAGCGCCTGATCCAGATCCGCGAGCTGCCGCACGCTGAACGCCCCGGCCGCTGGCCGCGCGAGCACCCGGAGCCACGCCTTCAGGAACTCGACATTGAGCGGATTCAAGGCAAGCTGAAGCGGGTTAAATCCCGTGGCCTCGCCATTCTTCAAGGGGCAGTACTCTCCACCGAGCGCACGCACGAGAATTTCCAGTCCCCGGTCCTTATCGAAGAGCACCTGGGAGGCGCCCTGGCGCTGAAGGAGCGCCACCAGGAACCCAATGAAGACCGTTTTGCCCGATCCCGTAGGACCACAGATGAGCGTATGCCCCGTGTCCTTGCGCGAGCCCCCGTCCGGATCGGTGGGGTCGCTCGCGTGCAGCGAGAAATGAAATGGCGACCGGGCGCTCGTCACGAGCACGGTGAGGGCTTCACCCCAGTGGTTACCGGTGGCGCGACCGGCCGGAAAGTTGTGAAACGGCACCATGGCCGCAAGATTCCGCGAGGTGATGGGCGCCTTGCGGGGCCGCATCGCAAAGGCTCCCGGCAACTGCGCCCAGAAGGCGGCTTCCAATGCCATGTCCTCGCGCGCCACGGTCATTCCCGTATCGGCAAGCCGTGCGCGGGCGAGTGCGATGCAGTCGTTGAGTTCCCGGGCGCGCCGCTCGCGCGCTTGGTCTGAGTCCGGATCGCGATTCCCTTTTGGATCCGACTCGTCTGTCAGCACTTGAAGTGAAAAGTGATGATCGCCCATCACGAACTCATTGCTCGTGAGGGCATCGAGCGCCTCTTTCAGCTCCTCGGCCTGCGAGACCGCAAAGTCGCCCGCATTGACCATCCGGTTGAACTGGCGTTGCAGCAGCGCCTGACCGGCGGGTTTCGACAAGAACGCGAAGGACTGCGTGAGCACCAGAGCGAACGGGGCCGACAGGAGCGCGTTGAACATGCCGACGCTGGTCGGCGTCGGATACTCCCTGATGCCGAGCATCGCCGCCGAGCGGGTTCCCGAGGGGAGCCGGTATTCGAGGGCTTCGGTTCCAAAGGAGACCCGGGAAACGGCGAGCACCTGGTTCAGGGGCGCCCGCGGCAATGGGACTTCGCGCAGCTCACCATTAATAAGAGTAGAAAATAAGTTAAGCGGCCCGGAATAGACGCGCCCTCCCCGTTCATACACGCTTAAGACTTCTGGCTCGTAGCGGGCGAGAGAAACCCGCACCGCTTCGCGCAGCTTTTCCGATGTTTCGAGCGCATCGGCAAGTTCCAGCGCCGACTCATCCGCGCGCGCACGCTTCAAGAGGCGCGAGGCGAGTCCTGTCGCTAATCCAGCGGTCGGCCGGTAGATGAGGCTCAAGTAGAGCTCGTTCACCAAGAGGCGCCGGCGGGAGAGCTGATCGCGGTATTTGTGCTCGAGCTGAGCGGCGAAGCCCGGGTCGTTAGGGCCGGTCGCCACCCGCTCGCGCCGGCGCACCAGATGTGTCCACAGGGCGACCTGCGGGCTTGCGATGTTGCGCCAGAGAATGTTGAGCCGCTCATGCCAGGAGTTCAGCGACTCATCATCTGCGCATTCAAAGCTCCCGCCCCCCAACCGCATGACCTGGATGTAGTCCCCGAGCGTCGTCCGAATAAGAATCGGCGAGACGTGGAGCGCGTACGGAATCCGCTCAACGGGCGAGGCCTCCCGACGGCTGCGCGCGAACGAGGCGGCCGCACTCATGGGAGCCGCCGCTCATGACAGCCAGGAAGCGCAAGATCCGAACAGGTCCGGCGCCGCCCACGAACGTCTGGCAAATCGAGAGCCAACGGCGAATAGCTGCTGGATTTCCAAAAGCGAGCGTTCGCGAGCAGCGCCGGGATGCGGGTGCGCGCCCACAAGAGCATCAGGTCAAAGAACCGCGCATCGCGCGCACAAAGCAGTGCGCAGATCCCATGAATCGGTAGTGCCAACCCCAGTGTGAGCAGGTTCTTCGAGAGCAGGAAAACCTCGAGCGTGAACACGCCATTGACGAGGAGCGCCGAGTACGTGACGCCCCAGCGCATCGGTGGCCGGGTGGCCCCCACAAAGAGCGGATCTGCCACAAGTCCCGTGACCTCGGCGCTCATTGCCCTAGACCCCGAACATCCCGCGAACCCAGGTCACGATCTGCGTCGAGCCAAAGGAAATGGCAATCCCGAGGATCGCGGCGATACACCAGCCCCACGAGATTCGGTTGGCCATTGCCATGCCACCCAGAACCATGACGAGAATCACGGCCACCGGCGTGAGCCAAGCCAGGATGTTCGTCTGCAGGGCAGTGGCGCCGGTCAGAAAAGGGGATGCCGCCTGAGCGAGCGACAAATCGGGAATTAGCAGGAAGAGCAGCGCCGCCGCCCCCACATAACTTGCGCTCAGTAAGCCGCTACGTTCCATAGATGACCTCCGTTCGCGTCGCAACGAGGTGCAGTCCGGTGCTTTTGGGAGCAACGTGCTGCAGGTTGCACGACGGGGCTATGGAATCACGCGTGCTCACGCACCACGAGACGCGCGTCGTTCGAGTTAACCGCGAAGCGTGTGTTGCAGCTCGCCGGACCGAGGAATCCGGTGCTCGCGCAACTAAAAGACGGGTGCGGGTTAGCCCCTGAAAGCGCGTGCGCGCGTTTCGAGAGTTCGGGCGAGTGTGCGCAACTCGCGCGCCACCGCGTCCAGACGGGACGGCATCGGCGGCGAAACATCTTCCAGGATCCGTCCAAACACCCGCTCTAGTGTTACCCGGTTAAGTTCGGTGCGGCTTCCGTCCTCGTTGTCCACGCAGTAGGCAAGCAGAAGAGGCTCCTCCCCCTCCCCCCGCTCCAAAAACGGAACCTCAACGCACAACTCAGGAAACTGCCCGTTACAGCCATCGGTGAGGCCCTTGAGCCAATACTCGAGGATTTCGTTGACTGCGGTGCCCGCCAACTCTCGAAGACGCTCAAGAAAGAGAGACTGAAGCTGGTCGCCTTCGCGCTGATCGTTCAGAAAGACCACACGCGCCTTGGGACCGAACTCATCGGTCAATTGGCGTTCCAGATCCTCCAGACGCGGCAGATCCCAGGTTTTCAGGTCCTGAACGTAATGACGAAGCTCGTGGGAGGGCATAAAGAACCTTGCGGACTTAGGCCTTCAATCGGGGGACGAGAGCCGGACGATCAAGCCGTAGAGCGCGGACAACACGCACATCGTTAGTGTAAAGAGCAACAAGATGCCCAGTGGAAAGCGAGGGTCCCGCAGGAGAAGTCCATACACGACACAGGTCGCAACCCCCCCGAGAGCCAGAAGCAACAGGACGAACCGGACCACCGGCTCGAACGTGGCCAGTATTGCGTGGAGCAAGAACCCGACGATGCGGGTGCCTACGCGGATCAGGCCGCAAAGGACTCCCCCCAAAACCGGAAGCAAGGGGGTCGCCGTACTCAGAGGAACCGGAGGCGATCGCGGGTCCATGGACTACTCCCTATCCAAGGGTGGGATCAGAAGTCCCAGGGCACTGTGCGCCGATCCTAGCACTGCTACTAATTTCGTATCAAATGGGGTGATACGGTAATTGAAGCGCCCTCATTCCTATTTAAGGGTGCCGAATGAAGTATCCCAGCCGTCACCGGGCGGTCGCCTCGGCCATTGCGACCGCTCGCCGGCAGGCGCGCCTCTCCCAGCGCCAGCTCGCGCGCAAGCTCGGCGCTCCGCCGAACTGGATCCAGCGGATCGAATCATTGGAGCGCCGACTTGACGTCGCCGAGTTTATCGCCATCGCGCGCGCCCTCAGTGTCGATCCGACCGTGTTGCTGTCCCGGGTACTCAGAAGCAGCCCTTGAGAGATCGTAGCCGTCATCTTCTGTGCCCAGCGCCCTAGAAAAGGCGTCCCTGCACCGCTGCCTGAGCCTCATCCTGCTCTTCCGCAGCGTTCGCCGTCTTGGCGGCGGCGGCCTGATACGCGCGCCCGACCTGCCGTTCATGACGGCAGAACGCGCATCGGGGCGGTGCGACTGACAAACGATCGACGACGATCAGAATGTCGCAGTCCATACAGCGGTTGAGGGCGATTTCGACATTCCGTACCAGCTCACCGAGGAGCAGGATGGTGTGTTCGAGCGTCGACTGGGTTTCGGGCCAGCAGGCCTTAAACTCCTCGTAGGCACGACACAGCCGCTCTCCTCGCTCGACGCTTTCAAGCGCACCCGCAGCCTTGGGCCCCGTTCCAGTCGGAAAGGCCCCGAAGGCGGCCAAAAAGCCCGCTAGCACCGCAGCCTCCGAGCGCAACTGCGCTGAGCGCCAAAAGAAGCTGACTTGGTGCGGCGCAACACCACGCTGAGGCGACTCAGCGCTACCGGAATAGGCCTCATAGAGCGTGCGTACGCGATACATCGACAGCCCGGACCATCGCTGCACCGTTCGAGTGCGCGCACCCAGCTGGATAAAACGCCAGGCCAGTTGGTAGCGCCGCATGTCTCGGCTGTAGCGCGCATCGGATATGCGCACGGTAACCGCCTCTGTCTTGTAATCCGGTGGGGGGGACCTGGGAGCTGATAAATTATTTTGCAATTATTAGTATCAGGATTACCATATCAATAAAGAACACGCAACCGATGTTGGTGTCATGCCAGATTGGGTGAATGAACTCGTGGAGGGTCCAATGTACCGCGCGCCGCTCCTCCCATGAGCCAGAACGTCAAATCCGCGGTCGATAGCGCGACGCTCCGGTTGCTGGAACCTCTGGCGCGATTTCTATTGGAAGCGCGGGTTGGGATTGGAGAATTCAGTGCACTGGCACGGCTCGCCTACGTTAAGGCGGCTACTCAGGAAGCGCTCGATGGAAAGCCCGGCCGCATCAACGTCTCGCGTATCGCCGCAACCACCGGATTGACGCGGGTTGAAGTGGCGGCGCTTCTCGCCGAGGAGCGCGGGGCCCCTCCCCGCAAACAGCGGGGTCGCGTTCGCGCCGAACGTGTGCTGCAGGGATGGTGGAACGATCCACAATTTCATGAGCGGGGACTGCCCGCCCGCCTCACTCGCAAGGGCGCCCGACGCTCGTTTGCGGCGCTGGTCAGACGTCACAGTGGCGACAGTCACAACGCTGCGTCGATCCTCGAGGAGTTGTTGCGCTCGCAGGCCGTGCGGGAATATCCGGATGGCACCCTGGAGGCGATCAGCCGTACGTGCGTCAATGTGGGTTGGGACGAGGAAGGCATCGAGGCACTCGGCGAGGAACTCGCGGAGCACATCGAGACCCTACTCTTCAATCTCAGGCATCCGGATCATCCTCGTTTTGCCAAACGCATTGTCTGTGGTCAGCTGGATCCCCACTCCGCGCGAGTCGTCGTTCCGGAACTCGCCGAACAGGCGGAAATCTTTCTCGAGGGTGCTCAGGACGCATTGAACCGACCGCGGCACTCGTCTCACTCCCGCGGTTCAGTCCACAGCCCCCTGAAGTTTGCCGTTTCGCTGCAGTTCTTTCAGGCGCCCGCGAAGCCGCCCGCTGTCGGTCAAAGCGTTAAGGGACTGAAGCGATCTGCCACGCGCGGCCGCCCTCGCTCTTCGCGCGCTTCGGGAGTGATTTGAGCGTGGCACGGCCGGGCATAAAGGGTCGAAGCGCGGACGTCCGAAGTCGGGACGCTATTCAGGATTACGCTCGCGATGTCCTGCAGCAGACGCTCACGATCCTGGTCCAGACGGGTCACTCGCCGCGAGACCTGACGAGGATGTTTCACAGCCTCTCGCACACGCTGGCCGAGCCCGACCGCCCTTTCGATCCCGGGGCGATTCCCTATGTCACGGGCCTCTCCCACATCGTGGCACATTGGTATTCCGACCCGGCCTTTCGTGGTCCCGACGGAAGACCGCTCAAGATTCCCCTGCGGGGCCGCGGGCCCAATCTCGCAAAGCTCGTCCGGCGGCTATTCCCGCACCAGGACGTATCCGAGGTCGCCCAGTCCCTGGTACGTGCCAACGCCGTTCAACGGCGCGGACGGCACTTCACGCCCACGGACCGCTTTGTGGAACTCACGCGAGATCTCTCGAGCGTGCACGTCCACGGTTTGATGTCCCTGGCCGGCATGCTGCGCACGGTCCAGCACAACATTGCGAGCCGAGACGCGAACAACACGCTTCTTGAGCGCTCAGCCATGAATCCATACATCCCGGTCCGCGCGCTTCCCGAAATTCATCGTCGAATTAAGCGAGAGGTAACCGCCCTCTTGTGGAAGCTGGATGGGTATCTGCGGAGTTGGGAGGTCGAACCCGGAACGGAAGCCACGACACACGTGGGTGTGGGGGCGTATGCGTATGAGGATCCTTTCGTGAGCGACGGTGCTCGGCGCATGGGTCGGCGACCGCAACGTATCACGCGCCGCCCTGCACCGCGAGGAGCGCGACGCGCACGCCGCTGAGCATGAACGCGCTCTACAGCCGTGGCGATGCGCTCCGCTCCCGAGCAAAAGCTGAGGGCTCTCCGCTCGATTCTGCCGCATATGAAGCGGTCGAGCGTTTTGCGCGGGTCTTGGTCCGCTGTGGGTTCGACATCCGTTCAATCGCCGAGGCCTTCGGACTTGCGCTGGCGGCGAGCCGCAGTGAGTCTCCTCCTCGCCTGCGCGAAGCGCGTGAACTCCCGGAAGCCCCCCACCTTGTGACCCTGTGGTGCTCGAGCCCAGACTACGTCGACGATCTCGGTAATCCGCTTCCCCTTCCGGCGCGCGGCTCCGGGCGCTCCGTGGAGTCACTGGTGCATCGCATCGACCGCGGCATGGACGCCGCGGAGGTGCTTCAGTACCTGCTCCGCACCCGTACTGTACGGAAGGTGGGCCGCAAGTATGTCTTGGGCCGTCGCTGGATCATGTTGCGGGGTATCGCGGGATCAGCGCATTCGCGCAGTATCCGTGGTCTTGTGGGGGTGCTGCGCACTCTGGAACACAACCTTCTGGCGGACAGTGACGCCCATAGCTGGTTTGAGTTTACTGCCGAGAACCCACGGTTCCCCGTAAGCCAACTGGAAGCGTTCGACAGGCTGTTGCGAAGGACGGGACTCGGGTGCCTGCGAAAACTGGATTTGTTCATGCAGCACTGTGAAGCGAGCCGCAAGCTCTCAGAGCCCACCGTATGGTTGGGCGTAGGAATGCATCGCTTTCAGCAAAATGTGGCCGCTGCATTCGCATCACGAGCCGACAAAAAACTCGTACGACGGGGTTCCGCGACGCGCAGGAAATCCAGGCGGTCGTGACGGGTCTCGGCATGAGCAGTCTCTCGCCAGGCGGACCCTTGAGCTTCAGTACTTCAGCCCTCGCCCCGGTCTGGCAACTGAACGCGCGCTTTCTTGAGGCTTTGGTGGTCTCCGCTAGCCGCCCGGAATGGATCGGAAGCTCTTGGGAAGCTGCCCTGGGAGCTGGTTTGGCCGACACGCCGCCCGACGCTCTGAGCGAGCTGTCGCGGTGCCCTGTCAGTCTGGTAGACGCCGCGCTGACGGATTTCGCGGCGGTTGGGTTTCACATGGCACTCGAGGGGGGCTCGGTCCGCGAACCGCATCGCTTCATGCAACCGTGCGTCGCGATCGAGTTGGCGCAACTCACACTCACGTTGGCTTGGACGCTATCGCGTAGCGATCCCGTAGCGGCATCAGTCATCTTCGGCCTTTCACCACTGCAAGCGGGAGGTCTGGCGCGCTTACCCATGCAGATCATCCCCGCCGTTGCGGACCGGCTTGCCGGCAAGCTGCGCCCCCGCTGGATGAGTCAGCCGCGTATCTGGTCCCGGTTGTTGCGAAATGCAAAGCACTCCCCTTCCTCGCGCTTTGCACCCCTCTGCGTTCGCGTTCTCCAACGGCAATTCTCGGATCTGGCACCTGCAACATTCGCAACGTGCCCAATACGTGATTTGCGCAGATAGCCGAATCGAACTCACGCCCGCATCCTAACGATCAACCCGTTATTGGGACCACGGGCCAACCGCGAGATGACTATGGCGAGCATTCATCGAAAGCAATGTTGCAACAAAGAGAATGCTCCGATGCAGCTTCTATTGCGATTGAGTCCGCCTGGTGCTGCGCGTATCAGCCCCAATGCAAAGAGTGCCTGGGCTGAGCGCCTTGCGTATCTCGATCAGCGAATGACAACCGGCGAGGTACTCCGAGTCGTAGGCGTCCATAGAGCGACGCTCTACCGTTGGACACGTAAGGGGGCGTTCCCCGCCAAGCACCATTCGGGAGGTTGGCTTCGCTCAGACATCGACACTTGGCTTTCATCGAGAGTCTTGGAGTGCGACACCCCCACGCGCGCGAATCCGGGCGCCGGCAGACTATGCGTACACACATAGCAACGCGATATCTGGCTCGCGCCGATATACCGCCGACCTCCGAATTGTTCTCAAAGGAAGCACTCGTCGAGCGCCATCCAAATCTACTAACCCACCCTAGGATTCAGTGGGCTCTGCGAAACCGCGCAAGCAACGGTCTTTCGTCTGTTGTGTTTGAATCGAAGTCGGGACAGCTTTTAGTTCACGAGCCCGAATTTCTCCGCTGGTATCTCGGATTGACCGGACGGTCGAAGCCTCGTGCGTCCCGCATAATGCCTGGTCTCAGGGAACCCGAAGTCTAGAGGAGTCGTAGTCGGCCTGCCGCCGCCGCCGGCGGATTACCTGGTCCTGCCCCTCACTCTGAGCCATGCTCTGCCCTCCGCTCGCTGTTGACTGCCCCACATATGCGATCAAATACCCGACAACTCACCCCTAGCGTAACAGCAGCAACTACTCGACTCCCTGACTCTCGGAGTTCGACTTCTGCCAGCGTCGCGCGAGCCGTTCCGGGTGGGTGAGGTACCAGTCGACCGTTTTAGCTAGCCCCGTCTCAAGATTCACGCGTGGTCTAAAGTCACACGTATCAACCACTTTTCCACAGTCTATTGCGTAGCGCCGGTCGTGCCCTAGGCGATCGGCCACGTAGCTGATGAGTGTTTCGCTCGAGCTACCGTTCAGTGCCAAGGCGCGTGGATATCTGAGGCGTGCATCCTGAAGCTCCAAGACGCGGTCATCCAACAAACTGCACAGTGCGCGGATGAGATCGAGATTGGCACATTCGCTATTGCCGCCAAGATTGTAGACTTCGCCTGGATTCCCGCGCACCAGAATACTATCGATCCCCCGGCAGTGATCCTCCACGAATAGCCAGTCGCGCACATGAAGGCCGTCTCCATAAACGGTCAAGGGTTTGCCGTCCAGGAGCAGAGAAATGGAAAGCGGTATCAGTTTCTCTGGAAATTGATAGGGTCCATAGTTGTTCGAGCAGTTACTGATGGTTGTTGAGAGACCATAAGTGCGATGGTAGGCGCGCACGAGATGGTCGGACGCGGCCTTGCTTGCGGAATACGGCGAATTCGGCGCGTATCGCGTCACTTCGGTGAACGGAGGATCGGCCGGTAGAAGGGACCCGTACACTTCGTCGGTTGAAATGTGGTGGAAACGGTGTCTCGGGCAGCTTCTCTCGTCCAACCACACACGCCGTGCGGCCTTTAAGACAGAGTGCGTACCCACCATGTTCGTCCGAATAAAGGCGTCCGGCCCTTCAATGGACCGATCTACGTGCGACTCCGCCGCGAAATGGACGATGGTGTCAAGCTCTTCGCTGCGCAACAGATCCTCAACCAGCTCCGTGTCGCAAACATCGCCGTGCACAAAGCGGAATTCGCCGCGTTCCTCGACCGGCGCAAGATTTGCGCGGGATCCCGCGTAGGTGAGGGCGTCCAGCACCACAACGCGGTCCCCGGCGTGATGCTCAAGCCAATAGTACACAAAATTTGTACCGATGAAGCCCGCGCCACCAGTCACCAACAGTCGTGCCATGCCTCTAGTTACCTACGTACCGCCGTCGTACCGCTATCTGACGTAACGTCGCCCGAAGACTCTGTTTCCACGGAACAGGTACAAGACCAAGTTTTGCCGCACTCTCCTCCAAGTCCAGGACGCTATACGCCGGCCGCCGCGCCGTCGTGGGGTACTCCATTGTCGATATCGGCACCACCTCGACTTCGCGGGACAGCAGACCGATTGATCTGGCCTCCTCCGCGATTGTCTGCGCAAACTCGTACCAGGTGGTCACGCCCTGATCCGTCCAGTGCAAAAACCCCTGCGCCGTTGGAAGCTCGACCAAACGCCAAAGCGCTCGCGCAATCGACGCCACTGCGGTCGGGACGCCCCATTGATCCGACACTACACGCACCACGGTGCGTTCGCTCATAAGCCGAAGCATGGTCAAGAGAAAGTTCTTGCCCTCCGGGGCAAATACCCAGGCGGTACGTAACACCACGGCGCGAGAACCCAGAACCTCGCAAACGGCACGTTCACCAGCCGCCTTTGTTACACCATATACACTGAGAGGACCAGTGGCGGCGTCGGGTCCATACGGCTGTTTCGCGTCCCCGCTGAAAACGTAATCGGTCGACAGTTGAATGAGACGGCAGTCGCCAATGGCACTGGCGGCCTCGGCGAGATTCGCGGCTCCCGCCCGATTGACAGCGTCGGCATGTTCGCGCTCGGATTCCGCCTTGTCCACGGCCGTATAGGCGGCGGCATTAATAATGACATTCGGGCGGAAGGCGAACACAGCCCTACGAACGGCCTGAGCATCGATGATATCGAGCTCCGCGTGTCCCAGCGCAACTAATTGGGTCACTCCGGATGTACTGACCAGTGCCCTACCCACCTGACCGCCGGCGCCCGTAACCAACACCTTCATGGAAAGGTCTCGGCGTCCTTCAGAAACGGCGCCACCGCGTCCTTCCCCGACAACATCGGCGAGACCCCTGCGGCCAAGGGCCACTGCACTCCAATGTGCGGGTCATCCCAGCGGATCGAGCGTTCGTGCTCAGGCGCGTAGTAATCCGTGCACTTGTACAGAAAATCGATTTCTTCACTAAGCGCAAGATATCCGTGTGCAAATCCTGGCGGAATCCACATCATTTCGTGATTGACATCACTCAATATGCGGCCAAACCATTCTCCGAAGCGCGGCGAGCTGCGCCGAATGTCGACGACCACATCAAAGACCTCGCCGCGCGTGACGCGGACGAGCTTGCCTTGCGGTTGCTGTATCTGAAAATGCAATCCGCGTAGTGTTCCGCGCACAGAGTGGCTTTGATTGTCCTGCACGAAGCGGGCACTGATCCCCGCCCGTCGTAGGCGCTCCTCCTGCCAGCTCTCGAAGAAGTAGCCGCGTGCATCGTTGTAGATGCGCGGTCTGATGACGATCACCTCGCTTAAGCGGGTCGGCTCGAATTCCACGGTAAGGGATCCCCGAGCAGGCTGAGCAAATAGCGGCCGTAATCCGTCTTGTTTAAGGCTCCAGCGAGCCTTTCCAATTGGACGGCGTCAATGAACCCCGCGCGGTAGGCAATCTCTTCGGGGCAACACACTTTCCATCCCTGGCGGCTCTCGATGGCTTCGATGAACATCGAGGCCTGAAGCAACGATTCGTGAGTTCCCGTATCGAGCCACGCAATACCTCGGCCCAGGGGCTCAACGTGCAGCGCACCGCGAGTCAGATAGTGTTGATTGACGTCCGTGATCTCCAGTTCGCCGCGCGCGGAGGGCCGCAGGCTTGCCGCAATATCTAGAACGTCATTATCGTAAAAATAGAGACCCGTAACGGCATAGTTAGACTTTGGTTGCCGCGGTTTCTCCTCAATCTCCAGAGCCTTACCCGTCGCATTGAAGTGCACAACGCCGTAGCGCTCCGGGTCCTTCACATGGTACGCAAATACGGTCGCCCCTTCAGTGCGATCGTTCGCCCTCTGCAGTTTCGCCGGCAGTCCATCTCCGTAAAACAGGTTGTCGCCCAGCACGAGCGCCGTCGCGTGATGACGCACAAACGTTCGGCCGATGGTGAAAGCCTGGGCGAGGCCTTCTGGCCTAGGCTGCTCGGCGTAACTGAGCGACAGGCCCCACTGGGAGCCGTCGGACAGCAAGCGCTGAAAGGCGGGCAGATCGGTTGGCGTTGCGATCAGCAAGATGTCTCTGATGCCTGAGAGCATGAGCGTACACAGGGGATAGTAGATCATCGGCTTGTCATATACGGGCAGCAGCTGCTTACTGATCGCGTACGTAGCCGGATGCAGTCGGGTGCCTGCTCCTCCGGCAAGGATGATGCCCTTACGCATCCGCGACCCGGGACACCTGACTCAAGACGTTCGGAATACTCTTCATTGCAGCGACTCCGCTGTCAGCATTTTATTGATGACTATGAGATCCGCTCCCTGCAGCGTGCCTGCAGCGGCTTTGAGCTTCAGACCCTCGAGTACTGTATCGTACCGGGCCTTTGCAAGATCTCGCTGGGCAGCGTAGCGCTGCCGCTGAGCATCCAGCACGTCGCTGTTAATCCGCAATCCCAGCTTATACCCCGCCTGGTTGCCCTTTACCGAATTGATGCTGGCATCGATTGCCGCTCGCAGAGCCCTGATTTGTCCGATACCACTGATCACTGCATGGTAAGCGGTCCGGGCTGCAAGCGTAGCGTCCCGCCGCGCGGCCTCCAGGTCAGCTTCCGCTTTGCGCTGGCGCGCCGCAGCCTCTGCGATCTGCGCGTGCATCCCTCCACCGTCCACGAGCGGCAAGGTAACCTGGATACCCCCCTGCTTGATGTGGGCATTTGTAGAATAGTCGATGGGATTGGTGTTGTTGCCCGAAGAGAAATCGCGCCCATATGAGGCCACCGCATCAATGCTGGGCAATCGGGCCATCCGGGCCTTCTGGACATCCAGTCGCGCCACTTCCACAGCCGAGCGTCTCGCCAACACCCCTGCGTTGCTGTCATTCGCCTGGCTGACCCATTGGTTTATGTCTTCCGGTTCCGGCGGCAGCAGCACTGCATCTGAGCGCAGCGCCGCAAGCCCCGAGGGTGTGGAACCGGTGATTTTTTCCAAGGTGGCGCGCTTCACCTCGACGTCGGTCTGCGCGGAGAGCTGCTGAGAAGAAGCCAACGCAGCGCGCGAAACCGCCTCATCGACATCCGTGACGCTCACTACACCTTTTTCGAAGCTTCGGCGCGCGAGCGCGTGCTGCTCCTCCGCCGCTTTCACCTCCGCATCTGCCGCCGCAAGACTCTCCTCGGCGATGAGAACGTCAAAATATGCCTGCGTGACCCGAAGTATCAGGTCCTGCTCGGCAAGACTGAACTGCTGCTGTGCCTGATTCAGCTGAGCGCGAGACTCGCGATAACCAGCGATACCGCCCGGCCGGAGCAGCGGCATGGTCAACTGGACGGCCCAGTTAAGCGTGTTAAAGCTCCGGTCGACCGAGGGTGTGTCAGTGTACGTAACCGGACCTCCCGTCCGCCCTGCTTGACCGGTTCCGGCGAGGGCCGGTAATAATGCGGAGCGCGCCTCGGGGATCTTCTCCTCGGACGCATCGAGAATGGAACGCTCCCCGGCAAGAATAGGATCACTGTTCAGAGCCGCTCTATAGACCGCCAGCAGGTCCTCACACTGGGCCGTGGATGCCAAAGCGACAAAAAGCACAAACGCGGCCGAGCCGGCGCTTAGGCGCCGGCCCGGCCAGCCCGGATACGTCATCTTTCGCGACCGCTTTCCTGAATTGTCTTTTGTACCGGCGAAAGCAGATATTCAAGCACGCTTCGGCGACCTTCCTTGACCTCCGCAATCACTTGCATTCCCGCCAGAAGTTTGAGCTGCAGATTTCCCCTCGTCAGTGTCTGCCGATCAAGCTCAATCAAAGCTTTATAACCGCGCGGCGGTGCTGCCGGTGACTCGCCGCTGGTCGTGCCCACGGCCGGACGTTCACCCGCCCGAGCACTCGTATCAGATGCATCCGGAGAAATCCTCACCACCTGCCCATGGAGCATCCCGTATTTCTGGAAGGGATAGGCAGCAAGCTTCACCTCAACCGACTGTTCGGGGTGCACAAAGCCGACGTCTTCGTTACGAACAGTGACCTCGGCCATCATCGGTTCTCGCTCGGGCACGAGCGACAAGAGCACCGTACCCGCCGAAACGACCGTCCCAATCGTATGGGTTGCTAGATCTTTCACGACTCCAGCCTGAGGCGCCCGCAATTCGAGAAGTCCCGCCCGATGATTTTGCTTAATCATGTCCTGTTGCAGTTTCGCAAATTCGCCCTGCGCTTCGACACGCTCGTTCTGTAGATCGCTTCGGTACTTTGAAGTTACCTGACGCAACTGCTGCTGCGCTACGGCAACCGCCGCCTCAAGGCTACCGACTTTAGACTCCTGTGCACGAAGATCCTGATCGTTCTCAAGAAACTGCCGCTGCTTCTCGCTGACCACGACTTGCGCGGCATATCCGTCTTTGCCCAGATCGGTATACGAATCGGCTTGCTCCTTCAGCAGCGGATTGGTTTTCTTCAGTTTCTCGAGCGTATCAAGACCTGCCTGCAAATCCTGCTGGGACTCGCGCAGAGCCTGCTGGGCTTGACCCAGTGCATCGAGATCGGCACGCCGATGATCTTCGAACTGTGCATTGACGCGATCAAAGAGATCAGGTGGATCGCCAGGGCTTGGCAGCAGAGGCTTCTGGGCCAGTTCTGCATCGATGCGACGTAGTTGGAGAGACTTCAATGCGAGTGCTGTAGCCAGTGCATCCGTGTCGGCCTGCGCGTCCTGCGGATCCATCCGCAGAAGTACCTGACCTGCTTCGACCCGCTCGCCCTCGTGGACGAGAATCTCCTTGACGATTCCCGCATCGGCGGGTTGCACGATCTTGACGTAAGTCCGCGGAACGAGCTGCCCTTCCGCGCTGGCAATAACGTCCAAGCGGCCGAAAGCGGCCCAGAAAAGCAGTAGCCCGAAGAGAACCAGGATTGCATACAGCACGACCCGGGGAAGGGGCGCCGGAGGACTCTCCTGGACCGCCAGCAACCCCGGTGCGAACGCCAGCGCTTCAGCGCTGACGGCCACTCGTTGACTGCCGTTAGCGGTGTTCATTGCCGCTCACATTCCATCTGCGCAGTGGCGCCGATGACGCGGGCAAAGCGCTTGCGATTGAAGCACCGGTCAGAACGTCGACTATTGGCGCAAAACCGAGGGGCTCGGCTCCGAAGCCGTGTAATCCCGAATAGCCGGTCTCTTTGCCATCCAGCATTTCATGTAGGGTCTGCCACTGCCGGAAAATACCCGCAGCATCCATGGTCTCGGCGGCCAGGCGTATAGTCACCCCCAACCTCGGTGCAATCTCGACCTGAGACCCGCTGGCCTGCTTGGTAACCGGGGCCACTTCTGAAGTCACAGCAGCCGGTCGCAGAATAATGCCGGAGCGCGGTGCGACCTGCTCCGGATGGCCGGTGCTGTGCGCGACAATAGAGCCCACCTCCGTGCTCGTTGCACTGGCGCGCGAAGTCTCTCCCACTCGCGGTCTCACCAGCAGGTCTATCGGTCCGCCGCTGATACTGGACCATGAATCGATTGTCTGCTCTCCGGTAGCGTACGAGGCATTCGTTAAGGTGTTTTGCGCCGCCGTCAACGTCATCCCGGTCAGGTTGCCGTTCAGACCAAAGTAGTAAGCCAGATCCCCACCATATGCGGTCGTATTACTTCCTGAGATTGTGGCGGAAGGCATGCCGTTCGAAAGAGCCCAGTTGTTGGGCGAACCTGCAGTATTGAACTGACTTACCAGCGAGGTGAGGCTGAATTCCTCAAGTGCCTTATTTCGCAGAGGATCACTTCCATTCGCGTTGTAATGCGAGCTTGCGATCTCGACGACTTGCAGCGTGGTGTAGTCCTGATCCGAACTGCCCGCGTACCAGTTTGAAAAGGTAATGCTGTCTCCGCCCACGCCATCGTTCAATACGAGATTATTACCACTCTTTGTAAAGGTCAGGCTCTCTGTGTCGATGCCCGCTCCGAGTGACAAGACGTTCGTCGCACTCGTCGTTGGCTGCAGCGTATCCGCTCCGTCATTCATATTGACCGAGACCACGTTTGCGGTCGCGCCTGTCGTGATGCTGTCGGAAACACTGCCGGCCGCATAGAAATCCTTGTAAGCGCCCCCACTCAACGTCGAACTTCCGCCTCCGGCGATGAGCGCCGCTTGATTGCTCGTTGCCTGCAGTTGGTCCTGACCTGCGGTCTTGCCGCCTTCGAGCACGGCGATGCCGGTCCCTCCCTTGAGTGTGTCGTTGCCCGTATTTCCGGTAATGAGGTCAGTCAGACTGTTACCTGTGCCGGTAAGTGCGCCGGTTCCCGTCAAGTTCAAATACTGTGCGTTAGTTGGCACGACGTAGCTCACTGACGACTGAATGGTGTCGTTGCCGTGCGTCGCGCCAATTGTCAGCACGTCTGAGGCGTTGTTTACGACGAGCAGGTCGTTGCTTGAACTGAGCGTCCCGGCCACCAGGGTGTCGACACCGGTATTGGACGTCAGCGTATCGTTACCGCTGTTTGCAGTACCCTTTAATGCCGACGTTCCCGTCAGCGTAAGACCATTTACGTCGGTCGGTAATACGTAGGTGACAGATGCCTGAACGCTATTGCTAGCCGTTGTGGAGGTGTCCTGTACGATGTCGGTAGTCTTACTCACCACAAACGTATCGTTACCCGAACCTCCCACCAATGTGTCCAACCCGGTATTCGAGGTGAGGGTGTCATTGCCGTTGTTTGCCGTGCCCTTGAGTGCCCCCGTGCCTGTGAGCACCAGGTTATTGACATTTGTGGGCAGCGTGTACGCGACCGATGACTTCACCGTGTCATTTGTCGTCGTCTGACTGTTCTGTACAACATCACTTGCACTGTTGACCACGAAAATGTCGTTGCCGCTGCCGCCGATAAGTGTAGCCACTCCGGTTCCGGCAGTTAGTGTGTCGTTCCCGGCGTTTGCGGTGATCACGTTCGCAATCGAATTACCTGTCCCTGTGAGATTGGCTGTCCCAGTCAGCGTAAGATCTGCGACATTCGCGGAGGCGGTGAAGCTGACTGAGGACTGGATGGTGTCCGTCCCGTGTGTCGACCCAACAGTAATGATGTCCGAAGCGTTGTTCACAACGAAGAGATCGCTGCTCGAACTCAGTGTGCCACCTACGAGGGTGTCCTTGCCCGTGTTGGAGTTAAGCGTGTCGTTACCGTTGTTCGCGGTCCCCTTGAGCGCGGACGTTCCCGTGAATGTGAGCGTGTTGACGTTGGTTGGAAGCGTATACGTCACCGACGCCTGAACCGTATTCGACGCGGTGGTGGAACTGTCCGATATGACGACGCCGGAATTCGTCACGACGAAGACGTCGTTCCCGGCGCCGCCCAGAAGTATGTCGGCCGCGCTATTTGATGCGAGCGTATCGTTCCCTGAGTTCGCAGTGCCCTCAAGCGCTGCGCTGCCGGTCAGCACCAGGTAATTGACGTTGCTTGGAAGCGTATAAGTCACAGAGGACTTTACCGTATCATTCGTGGTCGTGTAACTGTCCTGCACGACATCGCTGGCGTTATTCACCACGAACGTGTCCGTGCCGCTGCCGGCCACAAGCGTTGCCACACCAGTTCCGGCCGTCAGTGTGTCGGTCCCGGAATTGGCCGTGATCGAGACAGCCGTTGAATTTCCGGTCCCTGACAAATTAGCTGTCCCGGTCAGCGTCAGATCCGCGACGTTGGCTGACGCCGTAAAGCTCACAGATGACTCGATGGTGTCGACGCCGTGCGTCGAGCCCACGGTAATCGCATCGGATGAGTTGTTGACGACAAACACATCGTTGCTTGAGCTGAGCGTCCCGCCGACAAGAGTATCCACGCCCGCGCCGGAAATGAGAGTGTCATTGCCTGTATTACCAACAATGGAGTCTGCATTGGCATTGCCCGTGCCCGTCAGATTGCCCGATCCGAGCATGACCAGAGTATTGACGCTTGTCGGCAGTGTGTAGGCAATCGACGACTGAATAGTGTCGGTTGCGACCGCATTCAGAAGCACATCCGACGCATTGTTAATGACGAACACGACCGGCGATGACCCGCCGTCCATCGTGGTGGACGCGGTAGTGCTCGAAATCAAGAAGTCGGCCACGGAGTTGCCCGATCCGGCTTCCAGAGTGTCCAGTCCGGAACCCGCAACCAGGGTGTTGTTCCCGTATCCGCTGGTGTCGACGATCAGGTCATTCAGGGAATTAGCGATGCCTTCTCCGTCGGGTACCCACATGGTCGTCAGGGACTGCCCCAACGTATAAGTTATGTAGCCTTCGACCTCGACGGTGTCATTGCCCGAACCGTTAGAGATAACGTCCGAAGCATTGCCAACGATAAACAGATCGCTGCCGGATCCGCCGGTCAGTGTGGTGTTTGCGCCTTCTTGCTGCGCTGAAAGCGTGTCGTTCCCGGAGTTCGCGGTAATCGACTGACTTCCCGACCCCTCCAGTGAAAGTGACAAATTGGCTGACCCCGTGCCGATGAGCGCTTTGAACTCGTTTGCTGTCGATTCCGAATAGCTGATCGAGGATTCCAACGTGTTGTTCGTTGCGCTGACGTTGTTGATCACATCGCTGGCGCTGTTGATGACGTACGTGTCGGCGCCGGCCCCGCCATGAAGCGTGGCGGCTCCACTGCCGGCGATCAGCGTGACGCTCCCGCTATCGTTCGATGCGTCCAGATAGTCACTGCCGGCACCTCCCTGCAGCAGCTGGCTCCCGCTACCGTAACCAGCCGTCAGCGTGTCGGTACCGGATCCGGCAACCAGAGTGTCGTTACCGCTATTGCCCGTGACCAGAACGTGGGCATCGGAATTTGCAGTTCCCACGATCGCTGCAGATCCGCCGAGTTCGAGCGTGTCGATGTTGCTGGGCAGCGTGTAATTCACCGTCGCGATAATCGTGTCGTTCGAGGACGACGACTCAACGACGACATCGGACGAGTTGCCGATGACAAAGGTATCGAGCGAACTGCCGCCGTACAGAGTGTCCGCGTTACCGTACCCTTCGAGGGTGTCGTAACCAGTGCCTCCGTAAACCAAGTCATTGGTGCCTTCGGCGTAGATCGATGTTGAGGTCGAACCGGCTGTCAGGGTGTCGCTCGCGCCCCATGCCGAGATGGTGTCGCTGTAGGTATTGCTTCCGGTCACCGATGTGGCGTTTTGAGCGGTGAACGTGAGTTGGTTCGAAGCTCCATCGGTCACGGTGGCATCGACGTCCTGCGCCTCGGCGACCAGCTGCGCCAACGTCAAGTTGCTACCCGCGAATGAAATCGCACCCAGTGCGGCCGGTTGGGCCTGCTGATAAAGCGTCGCGGGCATCCCAGGATTCAGGCCGCCGACGTCGTACAGCGTCCCGGTGGTCCCGGAAATGGTTAGACCGAGAACTGCGTTCACGCTGTCGTACCCGGCCGATACCGTCATGGCGCCGGCGCTGAGTCCCGTCCCGAAGTCGAGGTTGGTGTACGACCCCTGCCCTTGGGTCCAGACCGTCGTCTTCCCGAAGCCGGAATTCAGGACGACGGTCGGGGTTGCGTCCAGAGATCCGTACGTAGCATCGCCGATGTAGTTCGTCCCTGTACCGGCAACGAGCGTATCGGCCCCGTACGCGCTGACGTTCAGCGTTCCCGATCCACCGTAGAATATCGAGTTGCCGCCGCTTCCTTCGTTTTGATCAATTGCATTCGCGTAACCGGTTCCGCCATAGATGGTATTGCCGCCAGGGCCTGTGACATTCGTATAGATGACTGTGGGGTTGGTCTTGGTTCCACCGCTTCCCGCGTACACTATGTCTGAAGCATAGGTGGCGTAGATCCAGTCCGTATTGGAACCGCCGTACAACGTATCCTGCCCGGACCCGCCCTCGAGCGTGGTATCCAGTCCGCTCCCGCCGTAGATCACGTCGGTGCCCGGACCGCCCCACAATTGATCAGTTCCCGTTCCGCCATTGATAGTCGACTGCGTATAAATGCCCGCCAAAGATGAGTTTCCATGCACAATCACTGGCTGCGAGACGGTGCCGCCGGTACCGGCATTGATGACATTGAACCCCGCCCCCGCATTCAGCGTGTCCGTCCCGGACCCGCCGTTAATAGTGGTGAAAGCAGCAGTGCCGCCGCTGATAAGATCGTTGCCGTAATTCGCAGTAAGGAGGTTCGAGTTGTCGGAGTTACCTACACCTGTGACATTTCCGCTCCCTGTAAACGTGAGCGAGTCGACCCCGACAGGGAGCGCAAAACTGACCGATGACTGCACCGAGTCACTGGGGCTTAGCAGATTCGTGCCGGTCCCTGCATCCTGAATCACGTCTCCTGCATTGTTCACTATAAAGGTCGTGTTACCCGCGCCACCGATCATCGTGGTGACACCACCGTCGTCGCTCAGCGTGTCGTTGCCGGTTCCGCCTAGCAAGGTTCCGCCCGCGGAGTTCCCTGTGGCTGAAAGGTTTGCGGTCCCGGTGATGATCAGTTCGCTCGCGCCCGCGGGCAATGTGTAGTTGACTGATGACTCGATCGTGTCTCCGGCTCTCACGTTCTGGAGGACATCAGCAGCATTGTTGACTACAAAGACATCTGTTCCGCTGCTGCCGCCGACCAGGGTGTCCACGCCTGTATTTGAAATCAGCGTGTCATTTCCCCCGTTGCCGGTTCCTTTGACGGCTGCGGTACCACTGAGCGCCAAGGAATAAACATTAGTGGGCAACGTGTAGCTGACGGAGGATGAAATCGTATTGGTACTGCCCGCGACGGTGTCCTGAACAACATCGTTTACGCTATTTACGACAAAGGTATCGCTACCGGCTCCACCCACGAGGGTATCTGTCCCGCTGCCGGCCACGAGCGTGTCATTACCGGTGTTGGCGGTGATCACGTCATTGGCCGCATTGCCCGTTGCCGTGAGACCAACGGATCCAGTGAGCACGAGTGCGTTGACGTCGGTCGGAAGTGTGTACGTAACAGAAGCGTCAACGGTGTTGCTCGCTGTGCTGGAGGAATCGTTTACAACATCGGCGACGTTGTTCACGACGAATGTGTCATTGCCGCTGCCGCCGACTAACGTATCGATTCCTGTGTTCGATGTCAGGGTATCGTTGCCGCCATTCGCAGTGCCCTGAACCGCAGCACTGCCCGTGAGCATCAGGCTGTTCACATTCGTGGGCAGTGCGTACGTCAGGGATGTCTGAATCACATTGTTTGCGGTGCTGGCGGCGTCCTGCACCACGTCCGCGGCGTTACTCACAATGAACGTGTCATTGCCGCTGCCGCCGATCAGCGTATCGAGCCCGCTGTTGGAAGTCAGAGTGTCGCTGCCGCCGTTTCCTGTGCCCTCTAGCGCTGCCGTGCCTGTCAAAACCAGATTGTTTACATTCGTCGGCAACGTGTACGTCACCGAGGCATTGAGCACATTGCTGGTGACCGTGTTTGCATCCTGCACAACATCGGCGGCGTTATTGACTACGAAGGTCGTATTTCCGCTCCCGCCGACCAAGGTGTCCTGTCCGGATCCCGCGTACAGCGTGTCGCTACCCTCTCCTGCGGTGAGCGTGTCGTTGGCAGCGTTTGCCGTTCCTGCAATGCTCGATGGACCGGTAAGCGTCAGCGAGTTGACATTACTGGGGAGAGTGTAGCTGACCGATGTCAGCACGGCATTCGAGGCGGCGCTTGAGGCCCCCTGAATTACGTCCGCCGTGTTGTCAACGATAAAAGTTGTGCCGCCGGAACCGCCGATAAATGTGTCAATCCCCGTGCCACCCGCGAGCGTATCGGCCCCGACACCCGCCGCAAGCGTGTCGCTGCCGGCATTACCGCTTATAAAATCGTTGGCAGCATTCGCTGTACCGGTCAGGTTTCCCGAACCGCTAAGCAGGAGCGCATTGATGTTCGTGGGAAGAGTGACGGTGACCGAAGAGAGAAGTGTGTTGTGTTCACCGGAAGCCACATTCTGAATGACATCGCCGGTATTGTTAATGACAAACGTGTCATTACCCTTTCCTCCGGTCAGCGTAGCAAGCCCGCTCCCGGCAACAAGCGTGTCATTTCCGACTCCAGCCGTAAGAGTGTCATGCCCTGCGTTGCCGACGATCGAGTCGGCGAGCATGTTGCCAGTGGCCGCTAGGTTGCCAGATCCGGTCAGGATCAGTGTCGAAACGTTGGCGGGCGCCGTGTAACTTATTGACGCCTCCACGATGTTGGTCGCGTAAGAAATTGCCTGAACTGTGTCGGCGGCGTTGTTAATAACAAAAGTGTCGGTGCCGGGGCCGCCTTCCAACAGCGTCGCACCGGTGCCGGATATCAACGTGTCGTTAGCCGAAACCGCAATGAGCGTATTGCTGGCGTCGTTGTTACCCGTCCCAGAAAGACCTGGCGTGCCAGAGAGCTCTAAGGTATCCACGCCAGTGGGAAGCGTTTTGTTGATGGAAGACACCAGCTCATTGCTCGCACCCGCGGATATATTCTGAAGAACATCCGCTGGATTGTTAATCACAAAGACGGTGCCCGAGCTGCTGCCGACTAAGGTCGCCAGGCCGCTTCCAGCGATGAGCGTATCGGACGTACCTCCCTCAGCCGTCAGGGTGTCGCTTCCGGCATTGCCGATGAGGGAGTCTGCGCCGTTGCTGTTCGCGGTGCCGGTGACATTTGCAGAACCAGTAAGAACTAGCCGGGAAACGTTTGCTGGCAGCACATAGCTGACCGAAGACAGGACCGTGTCGTTCCCGTGCGTTGTCCCGACGGACACTGCATCGGCGCTGTTATTGACGAGAAAAGTATCAGTGCCGCTACCCCCAACCAGCGTATCAACACCGCCGCCGGCCACGAGCGTATCGGTGCCCGTGGTCGCGGTCAGAGTATCGCTACCCGCATTCGCAGTAATGCTGTCGCTGCCGCTGTTGGTTACCGCATTTAGCGCAGCTGACCCGGTCAATAGCAGCGTGTTGACATTGGCGGGGAGCGTAAAGTTGGCTGATGACTGCACCGTGTCGCTCGTGGTCGTCGCACTGGTCTGGACGGTGTCCCCGGCGTTGTTGATGACAAACGTGTCATTACCCGCGCCCCCCACGAGAGTAGCGAGCCCGCTCCCCGCTACCAGGGTATCGATACCTGCGCCCGCCGTGAGAGTGTCACTGCCGCTGCCGCCCACCATGGAGTCGTTACCGGAGTTGCCTGCGGCCGAAACGTTCCCAGCACCTGTGAGAACGATGGAGTTCACGTTTGTGGGTAGAGTGAAACTCGCAGAAGCCTGAACCACGCTGCCAGTGCCGGCCTTGTTTTCCTGCACCACGTCGGCGCTGTTGTTTATTTCGAAGGTATCGGCGCCCGCGCCGCCAACAAGAGTTGCAACGCCGCTGCCTGCATCAATGGTATCGTTGCCCGAATTTCCTGTAATTACATTCGCGGTCGCATTGCCGGTTGCAGTCACGTTCGCCGAGCCGGTCATCAGGAGCGTGCCGATCCCCGCAGGAAGTGTGTAGCTCTGTGACGACTCGATGGTGTCACTGCCGTTGAGGTTGGTCAGTACATCGTTTGAGTTATTGACGATAAACACATCCGCACCGGACCCGCCCACGAGAGTGTCAACGCCGCTGTTGGATACTAAAGTATCGTTACCGGAGTTCGCTGTTCCGGTGAGGGCGGCGGTGCCGGTGAGGACCAGCCCGTTCACTTGACTTGGAAGTGTATAGCTGAACCCCGCGTTCACCGTGGTGCTTGCGGTTGTCGCTCCCTGGACAACAACGTTCGGATCATTGAGAACGAAAGTATCGGTCCCGGTTCCGGCGTACAGCGTGTCTGCACCAGTGTTGGACACCAGCGTGTCGTTTCCGCTGTTGGCGGTTCCGGTAAGAGCGGCAGTCCCCGTCAGCACCAGAGTGTTGACGTTTGCAGGCAGTGTATAACTGAACGAGGACTGCACCGTGTCGCTCGTTGTCGTCGCTGAATTTTCAATGACATCGCCGGCGGCATTGATGACGAACGTAGTGTTGCCACTCCCGCCGATGAGCGTGTTTTCGTTGTTTCCTGACACCAGCGTGTCGAGACCGGCGCCTCCCGTGAGGGTGTCAGAGTTCGCGTTACCCGTTCCGACGATGTTCGCCGTTCCGCTCAGGGTTAGCACTTGGCTATCGTCGAACGGCAGCGCATAGCTGACCGTGGATACCACGGTGTCGTTACCGTTGAGGTCCTGGACGACGGCCGAGGCGTTGTTGACATAGAAAATTGTATTGCCGGTACCGGCAATCAGTGAGTCATTGGTGCCGGCGGCAGTCATCGAATCATTGCCGGTGGTGCCCCGAACGACGGAGCTCGCGCCGCTGACGGTGATGTAATCACCGGTCGATCCGCCTGTTACCGTGTCATTATTTCCGGAGGCTGTAATGATGTCGGCGCCCGTTCCGCTTGTAATGCTGGCGGACGCGCCGGCTGAATAGATCACGTCGCCGCGAAGGGCCGAGCCTCCTGTGATCGTGGCGCCGCTCCCCCAAGAAGAAATGGTGTCGAAGTATGTCCCCGCCTTAAGCGAATCATTGTTCTTTGTGCCGACGATGAGATTGCTGTTGCCATACCCGACTATGGTGTCACCGCCGCCGAACGCATCACTTAAGAGATTTTGAATGGATATGGGACCCGAGTCGGTGAAAGTGACGGAACCGAGACCGCCTGTGAGAGCGTTCTCAATCGCAACTGAAACATTTGTGCTCGAAAGATTGAGATAGGAATTGCCCCCGGAATCGAACGTTATTCCGCCAACGAGCGTGGTCGGCGCGAGGCCCGTTCCAAAGACGATATTTTCAATGCCGCCGTTTTGAGTGTGGATGGTGTCCTGTCCGGTACCGGCGGCTATATCAAACGTTACTGATCCTCCGTTGGTCTGCAGCAAGTCATCGCCGGAACCCGCGACCACGGTGTCGATACCGGTTCCAACGACCGTGTCGTTGGTAGTCCCGGCCTGCAGAACGTCACTGCCCGACTGCAGATCCTCGAGAACCGCCTCACCGTCACCACCGAACACAGTCGCTACGCCAGTACCTGCGAAGACTGTCGTGGGTGCCGTTTGCGTCCCCCCATCCCCCGCGTAGAGCACGTCGGTTCCGGAACCGCCTTGGATGTAGTCGGTGCCCAATCCGCCATACACGGTGGTGAGACCTGAGGCAGCAAGTACGGTCGTCGGCGCATTCGCCGTGCCGCCTTCGCCCGCATAGATCACGTTTGATCCAGCGCCACCCTGAAGAAAATCAACCCCGGCGCCACCGTAAATAGTGGTGCTGCTGCTGGCGTCTGACCAGCTAGCCAGGACCTCGGTTGGTTTGGCTGCCGTGCCCCCGTCGCCGGCTTGAATGGTATTGCTGCCGCTTCCGCCTTCAATGAAGTCAGAGCCGTTGCCTCCGACTAACGAAGTTGTTGAGGACGCAGTCCCATTCGCGTATAGAGAATCGTTTCCCGCTCCTCCGGCAGCAATCGTGTCGTTGCCTGAGCCGCCGGTAAGAATGTCCGTTCCCCCGCCTCCAACGATGTTCTCGTTACCGGAGCCGCCGTATATGGTCGCGTTTCCTGATCCACCGATTAGTGTGTCGCTACCCCCCGAACCGTAGATCAGCTCGTTGCCGGTTTCACCGATGACGTAATTCAGTTCCGAAGACTCGCCGGCCCAACTCGACTGCAGACCTGCGGAAGGATTGAAGTAATTCGCGCTGTAAATGGTGGAGTTGCCCGAACCACCGGTGATGGTGTTATTTCCGTCGCCGCCATAGATGGTATCGGAGCCCGACCCGGCTTCGATATAACTCGTGCCTCCCCCGCCAGAAATCCAATCTGCTCCGGAGCCGGCTACGATCGTGTTGTTACCCATTCCACCGATGAGGGTGTCGTTACCAGAGCCGGCGTCAATGTAGCCATTGCCGTTGGCCAGCGCGATGTAATCGTTCCCGTTTCCAGCGTAAACCGTATCGTTCCCTGCGCCTACCGGCCCAGTTGCCGTACTACCCGGCAACTCGGTTTCGCCGTTATAGGGCTGCGCGTATGTATTGTTATAGTTTTCGAGGAAGTTGGTTACATTGCTGACGGAGATACCTTCGTTCTGCGTGACTGTGAAACTCCACGGGCCCGTAACGTTGGTCGAATTCCAGCCGCCGAGGAATGCGTTATTTCCGGGACCCAGAACGACGACGTCGTTGCCCGTTCCAGTAGTGATCAGGTCGTTACCATCACCGCCTACAACGGTATTGTTGCCATCGAGTACGGAGATGACATCACCCTGCACACCTGATGGCGTACCCGAAAGTGCATTCGCAATCGCGTTTTGCAGGCCCGTTTGAGCACCCGCATAAATCTGATTGGTGCCCATTCCTGCAAGAATCTGGTCCTTTCCACCATTTCCGTTGATGATGGCATCGCCACCCTGACCGTAGATGGTGTCCTGGCCCGTACTCCCATTGAGGGTGTTAAAGCCGTTACCCAACGTGACAAGATCGTTACCGTTAAGCGTGATGACATCGTTCCCGGCGCCGCCATAGACCGTATTGCTACCGGTGCCCCCAATTATGCTGTCGCTCGCACTGTTCTGCGCTTCGATAAGATTGGGACCGGCGCCTGCCGAGATATAGTCGTCGCCGCCGTCACCCTGATAAACCGTCACTCCCCCGTTTACCGTGCCAGTGATGATGCTGCTGGTCTGGGGCGCTGTGGATGTATCCGGTGACCCCGCAGTGTAGGTAACTGAGAGCGGCGGGCTCTGGATGGCCGGGCCGCTCGGATTGATGACGTTCGGAAGGCTCGCGGTCAATTGAAAAGTCGTCCCGTTGGCGATGTCGCTCGCACCGGGCGATGTGATGTCCTGGAGAGTAAAGATGGCGTCTGTAAGACCGGCCAAAAGCGTAACCGAAAACGTTCCGTTTGAGTTCAATGGCGAGACATCGACGCCACTCGTCGCAAAATCCGCGGCGTTTGGCCCGGTCAGTGTCACCAGAAAAGTCTGGCTGTATGTCGCGGGTGCGTTCGTCGAAATCGTAAAGGACTGATTCGAGTTCGCGCGGAATGTCGCCGGTTCGATGGTTCCGATGGTCGCATTAGCCGTTATTGAGATTGAACCGGGCAGATGAATGCCCTCGAAACCTGCAGGGAGCGACTCTGCCGATGAGAGGTTGAAGTTCGTGATCGTGATCGAATTGCCGGGATTACTCCCAAGAAGCCCGTTGGTAATTGTCAGGGTCCCGATTGAGGCATCGGGTTCTCCGGTAAAAGTGTACTGCGTGCCGTTGGCATCGCTCCATTCGTATGGGGTCCCGGAAACCGGATTGCCCCCCTGGAGCTGCAGATCGGACTGTCCCCCGACCCAGACTGTTCCCTGGCCGGTGCCCGCGTCGATCGTTTCCGCCAAAGTAGTTCCCGCTACGGGGGTGTTGTAGTCATATCGGCCGGGGGCATTGCCGGAGAGCAGTAACTGGCCGGGAAGACCGGTCCCGGTTACGGGACTCGCGCCTAGTACAACTCCATTGACTCCGAAGTCCGCGTACAAATTTGAAGCTGACGCGAGTGACGATGCGATGCCTTCCGCCTGCTGGATGATGTAACTGCCCGCTCCTTCAAGTGCAACTTCCGCATTTAGCGTGGTAGCACTCAGTTGTCCGAGCAACGAACTCCCTGAAGTCGCACTCGCGATGAGAGACGTGACGCCCGAGGTAGCGACGGTAAGGTCAATCGTACTGCCCGCGCCGTCGTTCAGAGTAAAGGCCAGGGCGGTGCCACTATTTAAGTTGAGGAGAGAACTGGCCGGAGTACCCTGCCCCGTTTGAATGAACTGCTGCGCGGTCAGTCCTCCTACGGCGGGATTCGCATTGAGATATCCAATGATCGAAGCGGTGGAGGGATCAGAAAGTTGCCCGAGGCCGTGCGCGGCGAGGAGATCCTGAACGAGCGCCATGCTGCCCTCAATCTCTCCGTGCGGGATCCCAGACTCTGCACCTTGCGTAAATGCTTTTGCATAATCAGCAAACTCCTGCGTGAGCGATAGCCCCGTCGGCAGCCATGCGGACGTCCCCAGATGCGTGCCGCCGACCAGGTGAACAAAGTCGCCCTGGGCATAGAGATCCAGGCAGGTGTAGCTGGAGGGGCTACTTTTGTAGTAAACGCTAGGTATGCCGGGAGCATCGAACGTCACGCCATCAGCAGTTATACGGTACAGGGAAGAGTTATCAGCGAGCCATGCCAGGCCAGCTTGAGCTTCATAACCGCCCAGCGAGTGTCCAGTTTCTGTGATCGTGGAATTCGGATATTTCTGCGCGATCGCTGCAGCAAACTGCTGAGCCAGCTGCGCGGCAGCGCTCTGATTCCCCACAGCGAGCTGCGCATCGCTCAAGAGATTCTTGAAGAGGGCCTGATCAGTGACGGCGTGGGCGAAAGACGGGTCCGTTCCGCGATTTGCGATAACGATCTCGCCCGTCGCGGAATTCTGCCACGCTTCCGCGTAATAGCCGTACGTGCTTGAGCCCACAGGCAACTTAACGTTGAGCAACGTCCAGTTGCCTCCTTCGCCGGTGGTCGGTGCCAGGCTGTTGTTGCCGTAAACGGCACTGCTGAACTCCGACAGTTCCAGAATCGTGCTCATAAAGCCCTTTCAAATGAAGTGATCGTGGCTACTTCATGTCCCAAATGGTGATTTCGCTACCACTGGCAATGGCGAGATGTCGGCCGTCGTGTGAAAACTTAGCGGCGGTCGGATTGCCGGAAATGCTCTGTAGCAATTTGCCATGAGCGCCGTCCCAGATCTCAACCCCCTTGGAGCCCCATCCGACCAAGAGGTATCGGCCATCGGGGGAGAAGTCCAGAGCGACCATATTGGACCTAGCAGGAAAGCTGCCGAGAGATTTGCCGCTCTTAGCGTCAAGTAATTCAAGAGCAGGCGGACGAGGACCGGTTGTGTCCATGGGATTTCCGCCAACCGCTATGCGTTGGCCGTCTGGACTCCACACTACGAATTCCACCGTGCAGCTGTCCGACAGAATCTCGCCCGAAAACCGCGCCTCTCGTGCGGTCAGATCGATAAGCATGATCTTGGTTTGTACGCGGAGAACGATTCCGCCGCGCATCACGCGCTCCCATCCAGCGATGGCGGCCCAGCGACCGTCACTGCTTACGCCAAGCGCGTCAGGATGAAAGGGTTCGGTTTTCAAACCCCACGCCACTCCCCACGCTTTTGTCTCGTGAACAACGAAGCTGTCAACGAAAACTTCGGTCGATCCCTCCATGTGCGAGCCGCCGCCCTGACTTCGCATCAGAAATTGCCCGTCCGGCGAAAACGCCAAGGCCGCGTACTTCAACGAACCCGACCCCTGTCCAAAACGGTCGCTAATATCTCCAACAACTGTGGCTGTCGTCGTGTTCCAGATTCGCACCAGCTGGTTGGCCTCATCGGGTCCGTGTGCGACCGCCAAGAGAGTCCCATCTGCGCTGTAACGGAGTCCATTCGGACTTCCACCCTTTGGATGCTGGAGCGTTTGCGCAACGCTGGGATTGCCCTGCCAAAGCCAGACACTGACTGCCTCCGTGCTTGGACTACTTGTCGCAATTTGCTTGCCATCCGGGCTGAACGCCAGACTCCACACGTCCGCCTGACCATGAAGTTCTACGTCCTTGGTCGCGATCGAGTTCATGCTCAAGCCTCCGGAGCAGGCAGTTAGCACTGAGCCGAGCACTGCCATGCACACCACAGGAAGGGAGCCTTTCCGCAGCCGATCAGTCGTCATAGGCCGACGTTCGAATGCAGTCGGAACCGCGTTTGAGGATTCCGGAGTTGGGCTGGCAAAGACATGTGCCATGCGGTGCCCGTAAACTGAACTGAAAGGGGCTCACTGGATACGTGCGGTGGGCTCGATGCGCACTCTTCAGAAGCCTCAGTGCCGGTTTGCGAGAAATTGCCTTCTAGTTCCATGGCGCGCGCTGCGAATTGCTTGCCCCGCTCGTGTAGGACGCAGTCCGTGGGTGCGCGACTGATCGCCTTTGTGGCGCTGCTGTCGGTGTGATTGCCTTCACTGCGTTCGGCAATAGGACTGCCGAAGCTTGCGCGGGGCACGAAGTCGCCCGACGATTTAGTTTGTCGTGTGACCGCAAAGACCCACGTCGGGCCCCCGTGGTTCAGTCCGAGACGCCGTTCGAGCAGCAGTATCATGTGGGAACGAGCGCCTCGGTGTGCGAATGGATCGAACTCGCCGCGAGAGAGTCAATCGCCTGCTCCCCGTACTTCGAGAGATACGCGCGATACGCTTCCCACCACTCGTCGCAACCCAAGTTGCCCGCGCTTGCATGAATCACTGATATGGGCCACGTTCCCATCCTGAGGTTGCGAATCTCGGCCTGCCGGCAAAAGTCAAGATCATAGAAGTGAAACTCAAAGCGCGGATCAAAGCGTAGGTTCCGGTTGAACAGTGTTGTGCTACGAACGGCCAGAAATACCCCGTCCAGCAATTTGCACTCTTGACGAGGCTCGCCGTAGACGCTCAACTGTTTGAGATTGGGAAATCCCTCTCCGTGTCCGAGAACGCCGCTTAGATTTTCATCGGCATCCCGTTGAAACTGATCATTCAGGTACATCCACGAGGCCTGCTGTGGGGCGCGCCGCCGGTTTCCAGCAAGCCCCACGATGTCAAACTCGCGGAGACCTTCGAGAAGATGGTCAGCCCAGTAGTAGTCGCTCAGGTGCACATCGTCGTGCACGAAGACGAGAATCGCAGGATCATCCCGCGATTCTTCAATGGCCGTGTTGTAGACTGACGAAAGTCCGGCCTTATTTTCGCTGAATAAGCGCATCTCGATTCTCTGCCCCTTGGGAAAAGTGCGATAAAGCGGCAGCGACCGTCCCAAAGGGCTTGTGGCAAGAAAGTCGGAGGCGGCTTTCCGAGTCGCACAGACGAAGCGGATCGCCTCTCTCGGCGGACGCGCAGCCACACCCGCCCAACTCCTGGTGACAATTGCTGCGTCGCGGTGCCGCGGCGCGCCTTCCCCGGGCGCGAGTTTCCCCTGCTCCTGTATGAAGGCAGCCAGAGCCGAGCATGTTTCCGCGATGACGTGCCCCCACTCCCCTACGCTGCGCTGGCGAAAAATGTGCATCTGCGGATACCAGGGCGATCGCGAGCCATACTGCCCCCAACGCCAGCAGGAGGCATGCCGATTCAGAAGCCAGACCGGCTTTCCCAGAGCGCCGGCCAGATGCGCGATAGCACTGTCGACACAGATGACGAGATCAAGCGCGCTGACGAGCGCGGCTGTGTCATAGAAGTCCTTTACGCTTCGGACGGACTCGCAGTCCAACGCGGGAATCTGCGCCGCGGCTACGCGATCGGAAGCCGATAATTCGGTCTGCAGACTCACGAAGTCCGCATCAAGCGCGAGCAGGGGCTTAAGTTCCGAAAGTGGCACGTCTCGCGGATAGTTAACCGGAGGGTAGGAGCGTCCGCACCAGGCAATACCGACGCGCACCCTGCGGGAAGGACCAACGGCCTGTTGCCACTCTTGAACTGCCCTCAGCTCGACATGAAGATACGGCGCCGCCCAGGGTATCGAATCGGGCGTCGTCCCAAAGGCCCCCATCAGACTCATCATCGGGATGTGGAAATCGTGAGGGGGTACCGGTTGCCCCGGTCTCAGCACCTCCGGCTTCCCCTCGACGGTGTCGATTAACCGCTGTAGTGCAGGCGGCACCGCAACGAGTACGCGCGCGCCGCGCCCGATCAGAAGAGGCAGGTACCGCACACATTGCAGTGTGTCCCCATAACCCTGTTCGTGATAGACGAATATCGTCCGGTCCGTGAGGTCCTCGCTGCCTGACCACTGAGGCGAGATAAGGTGGGGGCGGGCACGATCCAGAGGCGCAGTGTTCCAGCGGCTTTCAAACTCACGCAGACCCTGCTTCCAGTCGCCCAGAGACAGACGCACGAAACTGCAATTGTAGATGGCCTGTCGCTGATGGGGATCGATGCGAAGCGAGTGGCTGTAGGATGCAAATGCGTCAGCCCACTCACCCCGACGTGCCTGGATCATCCCCCGATTGTTAATTGCGTCGAGATGGTCCGGGCATATCGAGAGCATCCGGTCGAAATCGTCAAGTGCTTCGTCGTAGCGCCCAAGACGTTCCAGGACCATCCCGCGCGCGTTGAGCGCCATGAGGTCGTCGGGCTTGAGCGCCAGCGCTCGCTCAGCATGGACAAGTGCTTCTTCACGCCTCTCAAGATCCGTCAGGACGTGCACCTGCCTCACCCGCGCATCGATGTCCTCGGGATGTTTCTCGAGAATCGCCGCAAGACTCTTCAGAGCTCCCCCGGGCTGCGCCAATCTCCGGAGCAGCGTCGCCTGATTCTTGAGATCCGCAACGTTGGCCGGATCGATCGCAAGTGCGTCCGCGATCGCGCTCAACGCCTCTTCGAGTCTGCCGAGGGCCTCAAATGTACGCGCCCGGTAGTTGTGCAGCTCCGCATCCCGGGGGCTTTCTTCAAGCGCCCGATCAAAGTCCGCGAGCGCTTCTTCCCATGCACTTCGCTTGAAGGAGGCGATACCCCGCTGCTTCGGGGCAGGAGCGTCTGACAAAATGACACGGGTGACGGCGTTCATCTCAAAGCGCCGCAAGCCGTGAATCGGCCCTGACGCCCCCCGCTGCACCGATGCGAACGATCTCATCGACTTGCAGGGTCTTGGGCAGTGCATGCGTGATGAAGAGAATTGTGACGCGTCCCTTAAGCTGGTTAATCGTTGTGCAAAAATGCTCCGCCGTGGGCTGATCTAGGCTGCTGGTCGCCTCATCAAAAATCAGGATTGGCGGACGCTTAAGAAGCGCGCGCGCAATCGCGACGCGCTGCTTCTGCCCCGTTGACAGACCCACGCCTCGCTCGCCGATCTCTGTCTGATAGCCTTGGGGGAGTTTCTCTATGACTTCATGAATCTCGGCGAATCGGCAGGCTTCAACGATCTGCTCGAAGCTTGCCATGGGGTTTGCCATCGACAGGTTCTCGTAGATCGAACCTGAAAACAGCATCGTCTCCTGCGGTACCACGCCGAAATGCATCCGTAGCTCATTCGCAGAGAGATAGCGCAGGTCGTGACCGTCGAGCTTGATCAAGCCATTGGCAGGCGCGTAGAACCCCTGCAGAAGCTTCGCCAGAGTGCTCTTGCCCGAGCCGGAGGGCCCCATGAGCGCCACTACCTTGCCGGGTTCGATCCGCAGACTGAAGTCCTCGTACAGGAGGGGCAGTGCCTCGGCATAGCGAAAGCTGATTTTTTCGATCTCGAGCAGTCCGCGCGCCTGGCGCGTGCGGTGCGCTTCCAATGTGTACGGCTCCGGCGGTGCATTCATAATGTCGCCTAGACGGGCCACGGAGAGGCTTGCCTGTTGAAACTGTTGCCACAGGCCCACAAGTCTCAGCAGCGGTTGCGAAACCCGACTCGCGAACATCTGGAACGCGACCAGCATTCCAATCGTAAAGTCAGTGCCATTCATCACGAGGTACGCGCCGACCGCGAGGATGAGCAGCGTCATCAACTGCTCAACCCCGCCGGCCAGTACGTTATAGGTATTTGCAATCTGGCGAACCGCAAACCCCGAATGCAGATACTGGGCGAGGTAGTCCCCGTAGCGGTTGCGCAGCTGCGGTTCCATCTGCAGGCTTTTCACCGTCTCCATGCCCGCCACATATTCCGTGGTGAATGCCTGATTGCGGGCCCCGATCAGGAACTGCTCATTCAGCCGTTCGCGAAACACCGGAGCCACGAAGAGGCTCATTAAGACGATCACACCGATCAGACCGAGCGTGATAAGTGTGAGTAGCACGCTGTAATCGAACATCACAGCAATAAATATGAACAGAAACGGCAGATCCAGGAGCAGCGTGACGGCGGCGCTGGCAATGAATTCCCGGATATTTTCAACGCCTCGCAGGCGGGCAGTGATTACCCCGGTCGGCCGCTGCTCGAAGTAGCGAGTCGGAAGTTTGAGCAGATGTTCAAATACCGCCGCGCCCAGTACGGCGTCCACGCGATTGCCGGTGTGCAGTACCAGGTACTGTCGAACCCACGTGAGAAGGCTCGAGAAAACAAGAAAAATCGCCATTCCGATGGCGATCACCATCAAAGTGCTGTGCGAACGATGCGTAACAACCTTGTCAATGACGACTTGCGTAAAAAGCGGGGTCGCCAGCGCCAGTAACTGAATCACGAGAGATGCGGCGAGAACGTCCCGCCAGACGCGGCGGTGCTTCAGGAGTTCAGGGACAAACCATCGAAAGCCAAACGCTTTGGGTCGCCCGCTGACCGCATCTGGGTCACTTACAGCCTCCGGCGCCGCTGCGATCATGAAAACCGTGCCCGCGTAGAGCGATTCGAATTCAGGGCGCGGATACAGCGTTGGCGTATTGGAGCCGGCATGAAAAACGCCGGCTTGCGAGTCGGTGAACTGGCATAACAACGCCAACCGCCCGCGCGAGGGTTGATCATCCGGTAGATGAGACGCCGAACCTTCGTTCGGAACCGGGATATCCGACGGAGTGGGCTTCAGAACCACGAGGCATGGCATCGCCAGCGAGCCCAGCGAGTCGAACGCGTAGCGACGTTGCTGGATTCTGAAATCGAGTGCGCGAGCGGCGCTGATCAGGGAATCTGAGGAATGCGGTGCGGGATGCTGTTGCAAGAGCAGGTTTGCATCGAAGGGCTTTCGATGCAGGGCACAGTAACTCCCGAGAGCCCAGACAAACTCTGGGGTTTGGATCGAGAAACGCTCGCCTCCTGCGCTACCCGTTCGAGTCGTTGATCGGAGGAATTCGAAGAGACGACCCAGGCCGGACCCGGCCTGGCCACGGAAGCGCCCCCCCTCGCCCTTCGCCATTTCCGCCCTATATCTTCTGGTCGCACGCATCCCGTGCGACTTTGTTCGTCGACCCGTCGTCCCTAGGAGGGGCCTGTATCGATCCGTCGAGCTGGCTTCCCCAAGTCCCCAGCCAGCTCAACCTTTCCCCGGCGCATTATGTTATGCGCGAAGCATACCCTGTACGAACTAGGTCCTGTCAATCTCTCTTTCTCACTCAGCGGGTTGCCGAACAAGCGGGGGGTGACAAGCGGACGCAGTTGCGGCATGTTAAGTAAAGGGGATGTCCCGCAGATCGTTACAAGAAAATGAAGATTCTGTTCGCGCATCAAAATTTTCCTGGCCAGTACCTGCCTCTGGCGCGACACCTTGGCGCCAAGGGCGGCCATGAGGTCGTTTTCATCACTCAAAGAAAGGACGCCGATCTGCCGGGCGTTCGCAAGGCGATCTATCAACCGAAGCGACCGGTCACACCCGGCGTCCACCACTATTTACGGGAGACCGAAGGCGGTGTGTTGAACGCCCAGGAAGTCGCACGGGTCGCGATGTCACTGCGAGACTCGGGATTCACGCCCGATGTCATGCTCGGTCACAACGGCTGGGGAGAGATCTGGTATCTGAAAGAGATCTTTCCGCGTGTTCCGCTGATCGGATACTTTGAGTTCTTCTATCGATTCGACGGCGCCGACGTGGGGTTTGAACCCGGGATTCCGGTGGACTTTGACACCGGACCGAGGGTGCGAACCAAGAACATCGGCAATCTCCTCGGGCTTGATGCTGCTGATCTCGGTCAGTGCCCGACCCATTGGCAGCGCTCTCTCTACCCGGCTTGTTATCAGTCGAAGCTGCATATCGTGCACGAAGGGGTGGATACTAATACGGTCGTGCCGAATGCCAACTCGCGTCTGCGCGTGCCGGGCACAGAGTTGGAGCTTGGAGCGGCGGACGAAGTTGTGACTTTCGTCGCGCGCAATCTGGAGCCCTACCGGGGCTTTCCGAGCTTTATGCGCAGCCTGCCGGCGATCCTAAAGGAGCGGCCGCGCGCCCAAGTCCTGATTGTCGGCGGAGACGGCGTTAGTTACGGTGCAGCACTGCCTGAGGGCAGGACGTACAAGCAGGAGCTTCTCAGGGAGCTCGAGGGCAGTCTCGATCTGTCGCGGATTCATTTTCTCGGCAAGGTGCCGTACTCGTTTTTTCTCGGGGTTCTGCAAGTCTCGCGTGTGCACGTCTATCTGACGTACCCGTTCGTGCTGTCTTGGTCGATGCTTGAGGCGATGTCCGCCGGTTGCCTCCTCGTGGCATCTCGAACGCCTCCAGTACAAGAAGTGGTTCGCGACGGCGAGAACGGCATCCTCGTCGATCTTTTTTCGCCCGCCGAGATCGCAGAACGCGTTGTTAATGCTCTAGCCGAACCCGGGTCCTATCAACACGTTCGCGCAAATGCCCGCCGCACGGCGATTGAGCAATACGATTTGACTTCGATCTGCCTTCCCGCGCAACTCAGACTACTGCGTCTCGCCGCCCCTCCGCCGCAAGCGAGCATCTGGGGTGCACGGCGCGCCTGATCATCGAGCGTGATCGACCGGTTCCGGAACGGCGCGAAGCGGTTCGCGTGCACATGAATCGGCTGCCGTCGGATCACGCCGTTATTCTGCTCTTTAGGCGATCGAAACGGGTCCCTGCTGTGCCACGGTTCACATTCCCTGCGCGCATAGAACCCTAAACTGCCACGATTCCAGCAGGAGTTCGGGGCCCCAGGATCTGCCAGCTCTGACAATATGCAGCGCGGCAGATGGGAGCTAGATTGTAAAGTCCGAGCTGCGGTCACTTTCTGCAGGTTGCGTCGTGAGAGTCAGAAGATCAATCCAGACGACGGGTGGCGGTTCGACGCGCGCGGCGCATAACCATGCGTAGATTGCTCGCCACACTCACCCGGCTGATGCCGCTGATGTTCTTAATCATTGTAGGCATCACGGTAGTGCAGTTCCTCTGGCAGCATCCGATCCGGTGGCGCGACGTTTCGCAGTTCATTCACGGGCTGGGCACACAGCTGGCTTCCGGCTGGATATTTGTGTTGGCTTTGGCAGTTCTGCTTTGGCTCATCGTATGGCTCGGCGTTCGTCATGAAAGAAGACATAGATCGATGCCCGACGCCCCGCGTCGAAGGAGTTGGGGGATGGACATACTCGACCGGCTCACTAACAGACAGGCCCTGGAGGAGAGGTTGCGGGAAGAATCGCAGCCAGCCTTTGTGGACGCGGGAGCAATCTCGCTCGAACTCAAAAGCAAGGTCATCGGACAGGATTCGGTTTGCGACGACGTGGCTGCGCAGATTCGCCGCCGACTCGCCCTGCGCCAGAGGGGTAAACCGATAGGGGTATTCCTCCTGGCGGGTCCGCCCGGCACGGGCAAGACCTATCTTGCTAAGCGTCTCGCCATTGCCCTGAATCGACGACTGATCCACCTCGACATGACGCAGTTTGCGCGCGGCGGCGCCGCCAGCACTCAACTCTTCGGGAGTTCGAAGGGGTACGTCGGCTCGGATTCCTACGGAAAATTGACTGCTGCACTGCGCGATGCTCCTGATGCGCTCGTTCTCCTCGATGAGTTCGAGAAGGCGCACCCCGAGGTTCACAAGAACTTCCTGACCGCGTGGAACGATGGATTTATCACAGAAGCCTCGGACGGTAAGCAGATCTCGACGACTCAGTCGATCTTTGTTCTGACGACCAACGCGGCGATCGAGTCTCTGACAGAACTTTCACTCAGACATGCTGGTGATCCCGACGAGCTTCGAAGGGCATCCACGCGAGCGTTGCTCGATTGTGGCTTCGCGCCGGAGCTTCTAAATCGCATCGACCGCATCTTTGTCTTCAAACCGCTCCAGGGATTGGATATCGCGCGGGTCGGTGCGCTCGAGATCGAGGCGATGATCGGCAACTACGGGCTCGAAGTCGTCGCTGGCGGCATTGATCCCGAGCTTCTTCTGAGTCTGGTGCGACGACAACAACGCGCGGGAACCGCCTCGTCATCACGAGACATCGTGCGTGCGATCGAAGAGACTATCGCGGACTCATTGATCGAAGCGAAGAAGCAGGGAGCCCAGAAAATTGCACTCACGGAAAGAAACGGAGTCATCGTGGCACGTCCCGCCGAAGCTAAGGCCGATTCGCAGGCGGCGCGGGACTACTACGAGCGCTCGAAAACTTAAGGTGCTCTGCCAATGACCAATTCACGCGACCAGACACGCGACGAAGAGAGCGCATTCGCGTCACTCTGGCGTCGCGCGCCACTTTGGCGCGCCACCATCGTCGGTGCAGTCCTCGTCACCGTCGCCGCGGCCGTATTCCGAGCCGAGTCGCCATCGGCGATGAGCGCACCCGCCCACTCCGCGACGAGTACCGTTCCGGCGATGGCCGCGGGGTCGCAGAAATATGCTCAATCACAGGCCTCTCCTTCCGTCATTGCTGCAACGGAAAGAGAGTCCGTCGAAAATGGACCGGCAAGTGGCTCAGTGGCTGACGAGGATGAACAGGCTCAGGCAGTCTGTCATCCGCATCTGCTGCATGCCCCATCGATGCCGCAGATTGACGTCGCCGGCAACTCGGCGCCCAACTTGGGGCACATCAAGATACATTTCTGGGTCAACGGTGCCGGCGCCGTAACGCGCGAGGTTCTCACTGCAGCAACGTTGGGGACACACGTTGAGCAGGAGGCGGAGACCTCCTTTGCCAAGCAATTGACGTTTTCAGTCCCGCACACCCGGGATTGCCAGAGCCGAGAAATTGAGCTCATTGGAGACTTCTTCGAGCAACGTGAGCAGACCGGGAGTTGGGCAACCTTCGTTAGGTTGTATCCCCGCTTCACTATCGGTAACTCTGGCAGTCTGGAACGGGCGGAGTAAGCGCCACGCCTCACGCTCTTAATCGACGAACTTCTCCTCGTGTCTGCGGCCCGACGCCATCGCATGCAACTCCTGACGAACCGCGTCGATCGGCCCGTCCCACCGCGCGCGCACAGACTGCCGAAATAGCCGCGCAGTCGGGTACCAGGGACTGTCCTCCCGCCCGAGCATCCAACGCCAATCCGGAACGGACGGCAGAAGGACCCAGATTCGTGCTCCCAGAGCACCGGCAAGGTGGGCTACTGCACTATCCACCGAAATCACAACGTCAAGTTGCGAAATGACCGCCGCGGTGTCGGAGAAGTCCTTTAGATCCGCGCCGAAATGCCACGCGCACACCGTTGAAAGCGACTGAAGATCCGACTCGCGGACCTCGGTCTGGAGGCTTACAAATTCAAAGCCGGTTTCTTTAAGTGTCGAGAACGCGGCAAGTGGAATGGATCGGTTTCGGTCCTGGCGGTGCGAGGCATTGCCAGACCAAACGAGCCCTGCCCTCAAAGCACGTGCGGGCCCGAGGCGCTGCGCCCAGCATTGCATTGACTGGGCATCGCCCCCCAGATAGGGGATCTCTCGTGGGATCGTGTTCAAGTCCGCCCGGAACGCGCCCGGAAGGTTTGAGAACGGACAGTGGCAGTCGTATGGCGGCCCGGGTGTCGACGGCATTGTGAATTCATCAACCCCATCAAGGGATCGGATAAGCGATTGAAGAGGTTTTGGCACCTCGACAACCACTCTTGCGCCGCGTCGCCTCAGCAGAGGTACGTACCGGCAATACTGGATAACATCACCGTAGCCTTGGTCGGCATAAAGAAAGATAGTCTTACCTGCAAGACTTTCTCGACCGTTCCATGCGGGCTTTGCGGGAAACCGGCGAACAGCGTTCGGACTCAGATACTGCGGACACGCGGTGTGAAGATCCCATCCGTCGCAAAACCTTCCTGCGCGAAGCAGGACAAGGGACTTATTCCAGCACACCTCAGCCAGCTCTGGGTTAATCGCCAACGCTCTGTCATAACTTTCGAGCGCTTCAGCATTTCTTCCGAGAGCCGCAAATGCGCTGCCCCTGTTGTTGTAGGCATCTGCACTTTGAGGCGCGAGCTCAACCGCCTTGTTGAAACTCTCAATCGCTTCCTCAGGATGATCAGTTTCGTTGAGTACTTTTCCGCGGTTGCAATGGGCTTCAAACGATCGCGGATCGAGCAACAGCGCCCGGTCGTAGCTTTCGAGCGCCTGCTCCCCCCGCCCCAGGCCCCAAAGCGCGTTCCCGTGATGAACGCGCATCAATGGGTCCTGGGGGCGAATTTCGATTGCTCGCGCCAGCACCAGCACGGATTCGTCAAACTCTTTAAGTTGGCCGAGTGCGACCCCTAGTAAGTGAAGGACATCCGGATGTTGCGGGGTGTCACCCAGAATCTGACGGTACTGTCTCACGGCTTCCTGAAGCCGCCCTTCCCGATGCGCAACAATGGCGTCTTCGACATTCACTTGATCCAGCATATCGATACATTGCCTGATCGGCGCGCTCGGCTGCAAAGGAGGATGTTTAGTACAGCCATTTCTCACTGCCGCCCATTTTCAGCCCGGCGGATGACGTGGACGGTGTGAGTCCGCAGCCGAAAGCACCCGCTGAGCCCAAAGCTCCTAAGTAGTCCCGGATTGACGTCGTTCCCGTGGCTCCCGAAAAAGGGCCGCTCTTGGGCCGCCAGCGGGCATACACTTTGGGCGCAACGCGGGCGAAGGATCTGTCATGCTCGCGTTGGGCTTTTGGGGACCTCCGAGTTTCTTCCGCGAGATGACGATGCAGTCAGGCGGTGACCCTTGGAGCCGAAAGGGAACCGGCCGGGCATCGTGGAATCCGTCACTGTTTCCGTGGGACATACTGGCAAATGGCGATAGCGTGGCGTCTCATGAAACGGGTCGGACCGTTTCAGTCCACCGATAGATCGTTGGAGCCGCGCATGCGTCCACTTCTCACTCTTGCCGTATTCCTTGTTGTGGGTGCCTGCAATCAGGCCGGAGACCCGCTACCTCCCCCGCCTCCCGTGCACGTCGAAACGCTTCCTTCGGGAAAGGAGATCAAAGCGTTCGAGCCAGGAACCGCTAAGTTCGCCGACGATTCCCTTGCTTACCGATTCAGCTACCTAACAAGCCTTCCCCTTTCTCTGCCCATTAAGCCGTCGGAATTGCCGGCAATTACTGCGGAGGCTGATGAGGTCTGGGCAGTTATCCGTCCGGAGGTTGAGAAATCGGGATTCAATCTCGCGCTCATTGAATCGCAGACCTCACTCGGAGTTGGCTATCCATCCGGAGGCTCCACAGTCACGTCTGCCCACGGTTCGAGCTTTACTTTCAAACGTGGAATGGACGGGACCTGGTCGAGGGTGCCCCCTGGTGTCAATCCCTTGGCAAAAAATTAGCGTTCCATCAATGCAGCATTCCCTGGGCTGTGCGAAACCGTAAGGGACACGGCCTTTCGTCCGTCGTGCGTCGAACGCTGCAAAAATAATGATCCTATAATTCGCGGCTGCGGTGACCTGCCTGCTTTCTTCGGACCTAAACATCTTTGGAGATGGCCGGGTTGGGGTCAGTTGTTAATAGCTGTTGCTTGAACTCGACTGGCGTCAGTTGCCCGAGGCTCGAGTGTGGTCGAACCTCA
>Ga0210391_10000315_pt1 | contig 55356 bp, 50 predicted proteins | sample IncBWC12OmetaG_FD_160573 | JGI IMG/M metagenome (GOLD analysis project Ga0210391, IMG submission 160573) | Forest soil microbial communities from Barre Woods Harvard Forest LTER site, Petersham, Massachusetts, United States - Inc-BW-C-12-O ...
CCACGGCTCACGGCATGCTGGAACTCGATTTCACACCGGTCAAGAATTATCCGCTGATTGACGCAATCGAGATAGAGCCAGAGTAAAGCTGTTGCATTCTTGAGTACGCCGTGCGTCAACCGTTTTCGACGCGCGTCTTTATATCTGCGTACGCCGCATTGATAAGCCTGCTCAGCTCTGCGGCGTTTGTGGCCGTTCCCGGTTTCAACTTCACATGGCGCATGAACTTGCCGGTGCCTTGCAGCAAGCGCGCCGGATCCCGCAGCGCTGCGCCGTGAAAGAACCCAACATTTACGTGCGAAGTGAATACATTGACGTGGCCAAAGGGCGCGTCTCCCAAGCACGCAACCGGACAGCCGTCATGCAAAAGCTCCCTGACTTCGTCCCCGCATTTTCGCATCACCTCAAACCACCGATGCGCGATGGCTCCCAATCCACCTGCATGCTCTTTCATCCACGCATCGATGGCTGGATCCCGCTCGACAGCGCCGTTGAATCGCAGCAATTCCGTTCTCATCGTCACTCCACTTTCCGCTTTCGAGATCTGTGGTTGCGTGGCGCCCTTACTTTCCCTCAAGCAAAGTCCCCGGTCTGGACAGTCGTTCTTGTCGAAGGAGCGTCGCTCCCGGCTAACGCCCGCAGTCTTTTATAACCCGGATCGTCCGTGAGCGGGTTGTCGGCAAACGGGAAGTTATCCAGAAACGGGCTTCTAGGCACTTTGATGTCGATCCGCGAACCTTGCGCTCGGTTTATACTCGGGAGCGAAGAACGAGGTCACGCAAGAATGTCACGCATTCATCGTCCTAGGAGTTCTTCCACTGGGGATGGGACCTTGGGTATGGAGACGAGCATTACCCGGCGTGACTTTCTCGGCACTGCTCTATTGGCTTCTGGATCCGCGTTGTTCGCAGGCATGACCCCTGCGGAGCTGCTAGCAGCACAAGAGAATGATTTCACTGGTTATGGCGGCGTCGGCGAATACAACAACGCGAATGGCAACACTTGGGAGGTTTTGCAGGCTGGTCATGCGATTCGTGACCGCTTGTACGATCCACTTCCGGCGGGAATCATTGATACGAGGGAGATCTATGACTGCGTAATTATCGGTGGCGGAATCAGCGGGCTTGCGGGAGCCTTGTTTTTCCAGCGTGAAGCCGGTCCCGGCATGAAATGTCTGATCCTCGAAAACCATCCCATTTTCGGCGGTGAGGCGAAGCAGAATGAGTTTCTGGTCGAAGGCAAGCAACTGCTTGCACACCAAGGGTCAGCCATCTATCAAGTTCAATACCCACATAGCTTTCTCGCACAGTTCTATGAGTCCATCGGATTACAGGCACCGCGGTTGACCTATCAAAAGTGGACTGGATCAGACCCGGAGTTCCCCCTCTCCAATACGCCGTATGAAGCAGTGGGTCTGCAACATGGACAATACGGATTTTGGTTTGGAGCAAGATTCAATCAGAGACCGGGAATGTGGCTGATGGATCCGCTGGGGAAAAGCCTACATGGTGCTCCCGTTTCAGATGCGACGCGACTCGAATGGCTGCGCTGGTTGAAGGGTGAATCGGCGGGAGAGACGAAGTTCGAGCATCCCAAAGTAGAAGGCGATGCGACTTCCCGATACCTCGACTCAATCACACTGGAACAGCACTACATGGAACGTTTCGGCCTTAGTCGCGAAATGGTTCGCCGTTTTCTCTCGCCCGTGGAGGGAGGAGGTTCCGGCTTAGGTCCCGATGCTTTATCGGCATACTCAGACTACGCGTTTGAAATGCTGCACCCTTTACCAGAAGAAAATGGTGGTTCGGATCAGATGTTTCCGGGTGGCAACGCGACAATCGCGAGACTGATGATGAAGAGTCTGATCCCTGGAGCAATCGACGGCCCGCACAGCGTGGAAGGAGTTTGCCGCAACCGCGTCAACTTTGCAGCGCTGGACATCGCGGGAGCCCCCGCGAGAATTCGCCTGTCATCCACCGTCGTCCATGTCGAGCACGATAAGGAAGCGCACAAAGCCAGCTCAGTTTCGATCGTGTACTCGAAGAAAGGCAAACTATATCAAGTTAAGGCGCGCTCGGCTGTAATGGCGGGCGGATGTTGGACTACGAAGCACATTGTGAAAGATCTCCCCGAGGCACAGCGCGTGGCCTATGGGCAGTTCTACCGCTCGCCCTGCGTGATGGTCAACGTTGCTGTGAGAAATTGGCGTTTTCTATACAAGATGGGAATGAGCGGTTGTCGTTGGTTTGAAGGGTTGGGAAACTACATGGAAGTTCGGAAGCTGGCGTTGACCGGCGTGGAAGATGCAACCATCGGTCCGGATTCCCCCGTCGTGCTCAACTTGAAAGTTTTGTACTCATATCCCGGAGTTCCAACCGAAGAGCAGGGGAATCGCGGCCGCGGAGAGATGCTGGGCACATCTTTCAGAGATTATGAACGACAAGTCCGCGAACAATTCACCGAGATGTTCGCAAGCGGCGGATTCGACGCACGGCGGGACATCGCCGGAATCATCTTGAATCGCTGGGGACACGCCTATCTGAGTCCTCAACCCGGGTTCTTCTTTGGGCGCGAAGGTCAACCTGCCCCTCGCGAGATCTTGCGCCGTGCGCCACACGGGCGGATCGCATTTGCTAACACCGACCTGGCCGGAGCGATGGACCATCGTTATTCCATACTTGAAGCGAAAAGAGCAGTGGGCCAACTCCTCGATCAAGTGTTGAGCTGAGACGAGAACAGCTATTTCTGCTCGGTTAGTTAATGCGATCATCCGAATAGAGGCATTGATCCACGTGCTTGTCGGTACCGAACATTCAACCTGTTGTTAATTGGCCAGAAACGGGGTTCGAGGAGATCAGTGGCGACCTCCTCGAAGCCGACTTGTCGGGAGTGTCCCGGCACACGCTTTCGAAAAGTGCCGGATTTGCGAACCTTGACTGAGACTCAATAAATTCCCCCGTCACTCCGTGGGAAGGTGCGTTGCGGACTGAATCACCGTTTTTCGATTAAAGTTTGGATTTTGGCGGCGCTTCTCGTGCGCCCTCATCCGCCCGTAGAGCATGTACCGGGCGCTCTCCTGCGCTTCTAACTTATGTTTACTTTTACTCCACCCTGTGAAGTCTCCGGCCAGACGACGCCGAATTCGTCGGTATCTCAAACGAAGTAGGACAAACGGAAAGCTGGCGATCCAACATCCAATGCCACACGATCTGGGCAGCCGACGTAGAGCATGTGTTGTCGGATGTCCGCAGTCGGCTCTTACGCAGTTTCTCCGTACTTCGGCCTTGCCGCGATTAAAATAATGCTGCGATCTTCGTTCTGAGCCAGCGTCCAAAGAGCGGAACACCGATCACACAGCCAGTAGCGTTCCACCCGCTGTGGTGGCTTCCGCATAGGAGGGGACGCCTGGGCGAATTTCCTGGAAGATACGCGCAATTCTTGCTGCAAAGATCGACTGAGAGGTAGGTTTGCTATACGTCCTTCCGCAGGAGCGCCGGATTCGGTCTCCACTAGAAATAGCTTGCCCTCTCGAAGTCGCACAAACGGTGTCGAGCATAGCGGATTTGCACAGTGGCTTAGCATCAGGGGCTCCAGTGAAACTTTCCCTCCAGTAGTGCATGTGAAATACCAGTCGGCACTTAAGTGTTTTTGTTCCAATTCCTTCTATTGGATACGGGAAGTTGAGAGGATGTTACTGCCGAGTGTCCGGCATGATGACGACATGTCGTCGTGCCCCTCGCCCCATCTCTTGGGTCGACCACGAGGTATCGGTGCGTAAGCGAGGCAAGGCCATGCTCGCATTTCTTAATGCCCGGTCGTCGTGCGCCAGTCCGAAGGCACCAGCGCCCCCATAACCGCCACTACTACGCCCACAACCGCCAGCACAATTCCCAGGTACCAGAAGATCCGCCGCCCCGAGAGCAGTGTGATCGATGTCACTACCAGGCCAATTTCTAGAAACACCTCGGCAAGGTCATAGCGGTCGGCGCGGCGTCGTTCCATCGCGACCTCCGACTCCAGTTCGCGAGCCTTGTCTTCAATTTCCTTCTTTTCGCTTTTGTATCGCTCCGCTTCCTTCCCATATTTCTCGCGCAGCGTGCCAACCCCGGCGGCGTTATTGGTCGCCATCACCGCCGCCAAGTCGCTGACCAATGTGTCCTCATGCTCACGGATATTCTTTGCTTGGTAATAGGCCCACTGGTCAGACGACTTCGCCTGCAGCACAACCTCCTCGGTGTGAGCCCGGTGCCCCAGCAACGACACCACGGCTACGAATACCGCTAGCACTGCCATGGTTAACGAAACCGCCGCCAAAGAATGGTCTTCTCTGGCTTTCTCGGCGGCTTCACGCAATTCCTGAGCTTCGTCTGGCATATCTCTCCTATCGTCGTTTCAGTTCTGGAGTCTCGCAAATCTCTCAGCAGGCAACTCAGGATACTACGCAATTCGCCAGGCCTTCGCCAAGTTTTGGGCAACGACCTCACTCGCCCATCACCTTCACGATCACGCGCTTGTCGCGCTGGCCATCGAATTCGGCGTAGAAGATGCGTTGCCATGTTCCCAAGTCCAGCTTACCTGCGGTGATCGGCACGATTACCTCATGATGAATGATCAGCGCCTTCAGGTGCGAATCGCCGTTGTCTTCGCCGGTTTCATGGTGCTTATAGTTCTTGCGAAACGGAGCAAGGTGCTCCAGCCACTGGTCGATATCTTCAATCAGCCCGCTCTCATTGTCGTTGACGTAGACTCCTGCCGTGATGTGCATGGCAGAGACTAAAACCATCCCTTCCTTGACTCCGCTACGGCGCACGATCTCCTCAACCTGCGGCGTCAGATGCACATAGGCTCTATGGGTTTTGGTATGAAACTTCAAGTATTCGGTGAGAACTTTCATGGCAACTCCTTATTTCATGCCTGTCACTATAGGAATGTGTGGGAAATCTTATCCGAATCCGAAGTGGATTTTTCGTCGATTACTTCCGTCACGCCGATCAGCGAGAGATCACAGAAACCTCCTGCCGGTTGCGGCATACTCAAATTTTCCAGGAGGCTTCAGTGCTGTTTAGGTTGGATTATTTATCCTGCATTCTTACCGTCGTATCGACCATCTTGTTGGGAAAACGCTGTTGGGAGGGCTGGATTCTTGCCGCGATCAATAGCGCCATTGTCTGCGTCATCGGATTCCGGACCGCGCAGTTTGGCTTCATTCCTGCAAACGTATTCTGCATCGCCCTCTACGCGGTGAACCTTCGCTCCTGGCGCAAGCCCGAAACTCATTGAGTCAAGTAATTGCTGGCTCTTTGCCTCGATTAAATCCGCCATTTTCTTTAATTCTCGCAACGGCGCGCTCCACACATGGGGCCCGCTCGTCCGAGGGAACGCCACCACCGGTGATGAGACAAGAAACGAGAGGCCGCGCAGTTGGTCGCCTCGAAATCCATTGTTCGGGACGTTTTTTTATTTAAGCCCGAGTTCGCCGTTGAACACCTGGGTGATGCCGTAGCATTCGCAGGCCGAGCTTTCGAGTTTCTTGCGGTTCAGGATTTTTACGGCGCCGTGGGTGTATTCGATAATGCGCCTCTTCTGCAGCGATCCCGCTGCGAGGCTCACGCTGGGGCGATCCGTCCCGAGCATCATCGCGAGAAACTCGTGAGTAATCCGCAGTAAGCCGGATTCGACCCGATCCTGGGTTAACAGCAGCCATCGGCACAAGCGTTGTTCCAGATTATGCAGACGATTGCAGCCGGCCGTCTGTGCGACTTGCATTCCATGCACGGCGGCATACCGGTTCAGCAATTTTTGAAACTGCGGACTTGATTGCAAGGCCGTTTCCAATACATCGCCGCTCAGCTTGAAACCTGCTCCGGCTATTTGTATCACCGCACGGTGCGGGCTTCTCTTTATGCCTGCCGCCATGGCCACGGGAGTGAAGCCTTCGTTCCCTACCACGCCCACCTCGACGCTCTCACCACTTCGAGTGGTAAATACTAGTGAGACCATGCCTGTATTCAGGAAGTACGCGAACTCAAGTTTGCGGTGGGGTTCGTGAAGACTGCGGTACCGGGGCAGAACAACAAACTGGAGATGAGCGCGGATTAAGGCAAATTCGCTGTCTGGAATCGATAGCAGTAGGGTATTCGCGACTGGTTTTCCAGTCGTATTCGTGCGCTCGCCCGGACGTAGAGATTGAGGGTCGCTATTCATGCCAATTCGATCGGTCTTGCTCATGGGTGCCTCGCGAGTTTGGGTTCATGTTTTTTCTGGAAATTTGATGCGATCGAGGGCGCAGCCGTCTCTCAGAACTTTCCCCGCTCGAACCAGTACTTAGGTCGGCTTAATTCAGGGTTTAGCGAATGTTTGATACCCAACAGACTGTAGTTCCCGGGTTCGAAGCAAGACGAAAAGACCACTACTCAGCAACCGATAACCCTCCGGTTTCGACCTGTGGAAATCGTGCTGACGAAAATGCATTCCTGGCATAAGATTGTGCGCATGGCTAAGAAAACCGGAATGAGCGATTCGTCCCTGTGGGTCATCGCCCTTGTGTTGCTGGCGATTGCCGCATGGACGTTTTTCAAGAGGTAGAGGCGATCAAAATTCTTCTTGTAGATGGCGACGATCTCCACGCAAACGCTGGACTGCGTGGAGCGTGTCGTTGCGCGGGTAGCGGCGCAGTTTCGCTTCTTTCACCAGCGTCATCCTGAGCGTAGCCGTCTTTCAGGCGAAGCGAAGGATATAGCGCTTAAACCGGCCTGGCGTGTAAGCCAAACGCACTACTCCAGGCTGCTCCTCTCATTTCACCCCGACCATCGAATTCCCACTGCGCGAAGGTTCAAATTCAATATCAGGTAATTGCTCCACCGCGCGCCGTAGCGATTGTTCCCAGCTGGAGTGGATAAGGTTCAGATCCCGGTCCCCGGCGTAAATGCGCCGGTAGCGGGTCACTTCTAAGCTATCTTTCTTGTACAACAGCAGGTCGAACGGCGGTCCCACGGTAACATTGGATCGCATGGTCGCATCGAGGGAGAGCAGCGCATATTTAGCCGCTACCTCGAGCGATGTCGTAGCCTGAATGCCGCGGTCGAGAATGGGCCGTCCGTATTTGCACTCACCCAACTGCAGGTATAAAGAATCTTCGGTCGCAGCGAGAGGATTCCCCTGCGGATAAATTAAGTAAAGATTCGGCTCCTGGCCGCGCACCTGGCCGCCCAGTAGCAAGTGGACATTGAAGCTGAAGGAATCGCGTTCCAGCGAGGCGCGATCGATGTCTGAGATGCGGCGCACGCAATCTCCAACAATGCGGGCCGCATCGTAGAGTGAGCTCGCCTGAGCGAGACCTTGGCCCGAGTCGAAATCATCGCGCAACAAAGTGATGACGGATTGGCTGATGGAGAGCGACCCGCTCGTCAAAATCACAAATACGCGCTCTCCCGGTTGAACGAACGTGTGCATCTTGCGGCACACGTTCACTTGGTCAAAGCCCGCATTGGTCCGCGAGTCGGACGCCAGCACCAGCCCTTCCCGTGTCATAATCCCCAAACAATAGGTCACGCTCACCCTCGAAGGAACAACTATGAAGCTACCGCATGATACACCCGCGGTTGGCCGCTAATTTGTAATCCACCGCAGCAAAAAAAACCTGTACGAATCATCTGCTGGAGGTGCTAGTTTTTGCATCTCAACTCTTCGCTTTTGTTCATACCGTTTTCGTAACAGAAAACTGAACCCTATGCTGATTCGCCTCGGTTATGACATCCAGTTCGAAACCGCCTGCGATGTCCCCATTCTCACTCTTCTGAACGTACACCCGTCGCGAAAAAAAGATTTGCGTGAGCCCGACGAACTGCGCACCGATCCCGTCTTGAGTGTTGAAAATTATCAGGATACGTTTGGCAACCACGGTTGCCGCCTGGTAATTCCGGCCGGCAAGATTCGCTTCCACAATTCAACCCTTATCGAGAATTCCAGAGAGCCCGACCTGCAAGGCTTCGATGCCCCGGAGATCCCGATACAAAATCTGCCTCTGGACGTTCTGCCTTATCTCATGAACAGCCGCTACTGCGAAGTAGACCTGCTGTACAACACGGCCTACGAACTGTTTGGAAACTCCCCGAGAGGATGGCCGATGGTAATGGCGGTCTGCGAATGGGTGCACAACAAAGTCACCTTCGGATACCACTTTGCTACGCCGGCGCGCACTGCGCTCGGCGTCTACACCGAGCGTGTAGGCGTCTGCCGCGACTTTCAGCATCTTGCTATTACTTTCTGCCGCGCCCTCAACATTCCCGCGCGTTACGCGACCGGCTACCTTGGCGACATCGGTGTGCCCGCTTCTCCGGACCCCATGGACTTCAGCGCCTGGTTCGAGGTCTACCTAGGAGATCGCTGGTGGACTTGTGATGCCCGCCACAATACCCCGCGCATCGGTCGCGTATTGATGGCCACTGGCCGCGATGCCACAGACTGCGCGATTACGACATCATTCGGAAGAGCGCAACTGATGCATTTTTCCGTCGTGAGTGACGAGGTGCGGGAGTGAAGGGACGATGAGAAAGAAGAACCTACCTCATCGTCTCTTCGATCTCGGAGATCCAGTCCGGCCGCTTCAGCACTTCGCGCGGCTTGGGACCATCCGCCGCGCCCACAATTCCGTCCTGTTCCATCAGATCGATCAGATGTGCCGCGCGGCCGTAACCAATGCGCAGCCGCCGCTGCAGCAGGGAAGTGGAGGCTTTCCCGAACTCGATGACCAGTTTCACCGCATCCTGATACAGAGGATCGTCCTCGCCGCCTTCGCCTGATCCCTCAACATCGCTACCGCCGCTTCCAGCCTCGCGCTCCTCTTTCGGAGCTTCCAGGAACTGCTGCTGATATTCCGCGGACCCCTGCTGCTTCCAGAACTCCACCACCGACGCAATTTCTTTTTCCGTGACCAGCGGCGCATGCAACCGGTGCACCCGCGCTGATCCCGAAGGCAGGTAGAGCATGTCGCCCTTACCCAGCAGCGCCTCCGCGCCGTTCGCGTCAAGAATCGTTCGTGAATCGACCTTCGTCGCCACACGGAACGAAATGCGTGCCGGAAAGTTCGCCTTGATCAAGCCGGTAATTACGTCGACGGACGGTCTCTGCGTTGCCAATACTAGGTGAATGCCCACGGCGCGCGCCATCTGCGCCAGCCGCGTAATCGACTCCTCCACGTTGCTGGAGTCAAGCATCATCAAGTCGGCTAATTCGTCGATGATGATCACGATATACGGAATTGGCTTGTCGTCTGATTCTTCCTCAAACAGGCTCGGCGTGCCGCCACTATCAAACAGCCGGTTGTACTGGTCGATATTGCGCACGCCCTTGGCCGCCAGCAGCTTTAGCCGCCGTTCCATCTCACGCACGGCGTTACGCAGCGCATTCGCCGCCAGCTTCGGCTCGGTGATGATCGGGGTATAAAGATGCGGCACGCCTTCGTAGTTCCCCAGCTCCAGCCGCTTCGGATCGACAAGAATCAGCCGCACCTGATCCGGTGTCGCCTTGTACAGAATCGACATGATGAAAGCATTGATCGCCACGCTCTTGCCCGAACCGGTAGACCCGGCAATCAGCAAATGGGGCATGCCATTCAAGTCGGCCGTGACGATGCGGCCGTTGATGTCTTTTCCCAGCGCCATCGTCAGCTTTGACTTCGAGCCCATGAATTCCTGCGACTCGATGTTCTCGCGTAACCAGATGATCTCGCGTTCGCGATTCGGCACTTGAATGCCGACCGTCGATTTCCCCGCCATGCGCTCGATCAAAATACTCTCCGCTTTCAACGCCAGGCAGAGATCGTCGGTCAAGTTCGTGATGCGGCTGTACTTGATTCCGGCGTCGGGCTTGAATTCAAACGTCGTGACCACGGGACCAGGATTGATCTGCGTGATCTGCCCATGAACTTCGAACTCCGCATACTTTTCCGTGAGCACCTGCGCCAGCAGCTTCAATTCGTCGGTATCCACGGTCTGGTGTTCGTCGGCGCGTTGCAGCAAACTGCTGGAAGGCAGCTTATAGCCCCCCGCCGCAATCTTAGGCATCGTCGTCTTAGCCTTGTGATCGCTGTCGGCGCGCTGCGTTACCTCGGGATCCCCTGTCATGCTGAGCGAAGAATGAGATCGCGCAGCGATCTCATTCGCAGTCGAAGCATCCCTACCGCCGGATTCGGCTTCAGCCAGCGATTCCGGCAGAATCCCGCCAGTTGAAGCACCACCGTCTTCAATCTCAGGTTCAAGCGTTCGCTCAATGCCGGTACGTCGAGCTTCAACAGCCCGCACCTGCAACGGTGGCGCAGCCGCAGCCTGCCGCGACGGGATCAACTGCGTCTTGACCACCGGCTTCGAAATCCGCCGCTTATCCAGTTCTTTCTGCTGCTGTTTCTTGGCTCTTTCTTCCTGCCAGTCCAGATAGCGATTCCACAACGCCGTCACAAATGCAAACCGCGTCGGAGCCCACAGTTGAATCGACGAAAACGAGAATGCCGTTGAAAGATAAAGCGCGACCGCCAGCACGCTGGCGCACACAATGTAAGCGCCCGCGAGATTCAAGTAGTGGATGAGCCAGTCGCCGACCACCCTTCCCAGCAAGCCTTCGATCGGAACCACGTGCAGCCAGCGCATCTGCCCCGGCAACAGTGCGAGCAGCGCCGGAATGAACATGGCCAGCCACACTCCGCCCAGGCTCTTCGCCATCGGCGACTGAATCTTGCGCGAAGCGAACCAGCGCATCCCAAGCATGGCAGGGAATACCGGCAGCAGAAAAGCTCCAATGCCAAAGAACTGCAGCATCAGGTCTGAGATAACCGCGCCGACCACGCCGATCCAGTTGCGGGCGGCGTGGCTTCCAGTCAGCACCGAAGCGCTATTCAGCGAGGGATCGAGCGGCGAATACGAAGCCAGCGCGAGGAAGAGGAGGAGCGCAGAGATGCACAGCAGGAAACCAATCAGCTCATTCAGCCGCCGGTTGCCCGTGGGGACAAAGATGCTTTCCAGAAAACCCATGTGGGCCGTTGTTCCCACCGGACACAAAAGTCCCGTGGCGCAAATCGGCCAGAGCGAGATCATTATGGCAGGAAGAAGCCGCTACATCAACCACGGACACGTCACCGGGGTACTGAATTGAGTTCCTCGGCCGGCGGCTAGAGAAAAAGGGCCTCGCCTAAGGTTTTTTCCGTCTTGCGAACCCGCCAACCTTGACTCCGCAAGCTGCCATCTATTGCCTAGGCACTGCCAGCCAAAACGGAGGATGTATGCGCAAGGTTTTTCTCTTAGCGGTTTTCTGCCTCGCGGCCAGCCTGGCCTTCGGGCAAAGCAGCTACAGCTATTACACGTTCGATTATCCCAATGCCACCGGAACCTATCCCCATGCTATCAACAACTCCGGCGAGATCGTTGGCGATTACGTCGACAGCAGCAATGTCATCCATGGATTTTCGTATTTCGAGTGGACGTTCTCGCCGATCGATGTTCCGCATGCAACGTTCACGGCTGCCAATGACGTGAACAATCAGGGAATCATTGTCGGTAACTTCGGAGTCTCTTCTTCGCAAAGTGAGGGATTCATTCTGCGAAACGGTTCGTTCGAGGTGCTGGAGTATCCCGGTTCGTCTTCTACTGGCGTAGCAGGCGTCAATGACTCGGGCAAGGTGGTAGGCAACTACAGTACCTCAAATGGCTTGAACGGCTTTGTTTGGAGGCCGACTGACGGTTACAAAAAACTGGATTACCCCAACAGCACTTCCACCTCCATCAATGCGATCAATAATCAAGGCGAGATGACCGGGCAAGTCAGCCCACCATTCATCAGCGCGTTCGAATATGCCAATGGCCAGTGGACCGACTTCTATTACCCCGACGCCATGACGACGACAGGCGACGGAATTAACAACACAGGAGAGATCGTCGGAATCTGGAGCCCGCAGAATCCTAATGCGCCACAGGAAGGGTTCTTGCGGGATTCGGAAGGCAATTTTACGGAAATTAATTTCCCGAATTCGTCGGGCACGGCAGCATCGGGCATTAACGACTCCGGCACGATTGTTGGATATTACACGGATAGCTCGAACAAGACGCATGGGCTCATCGCTATTCCGAATGCTAGGAAATAGTGCAAGGTAACGAATGAAGCGATTTTGGACGCGGCTAGTTGGCTCGCCAAACAACGACAATAATCCACCGGTGCTCGGCGATCAGGATTTCCGCTTCGTCGCCGTGCCCAATCGCTTTCATCTGGCGAATTTCTTTCGAACTCCACGTCTGGGCGCGGCTTTTGACTTTTACAGTGTCAAAATATTTTTGCGATGCGCAAGCCTACCCTGCCAACCTCGCTGCAAACACTAGCACCAAAACTCCCACAACGATTCGATAAATGGCAAACGGCACGAACCCATGTTTGCGCACGTATGCCATAAACCACGCCACCGATATATAGGCCACGATGTATGACACCACGAAGCCAATGGCCAGCACGATCCATCCGTGGGCATCGATCTGCGAAACCCCGATCGGATTCTCGCCATGGCCGCCGCGAAGCGACTTGAACAGCGTGTAGCCAGTCGCCGCGACCATAGTTGGAATCGATAGAAAGAACGAGAATTCCAGAGCCGATGCCCGCGACATTCCCGCAAGCTGCCCCCCCGCGATTGTTGACATGGACCGCGACGTTCCAGGAAAGACTCCCGAGAATATCTGGCAAAAGCCAATCCATAAAGACTGTCCCAGGCTCATGTCTTCCATCTTCCAGGTATGAATTCTGCTGCCGCTGGCTGTCGGCCCCGCGGCCTCTGATTTCGCATTCATCGCATCAACAATCCACATGACGATTCCGCCGATCAGCAACGCCCACCCAATAATCGCCACATCCTCCAGGTGTTTGCCGATGACCTTGGTCAACAAGAAAGAAGGAATCGCCGTGACCACGAATGCGACGGTGACCAAGCCCAGAGGGTGCGTGAGCGGCGTGCGGTCGCCACGCTCACCCCGGGGGAACGTGGAAAGAAATTTTGCGATGCGGCTGCGGAAATATACCGGCAGGCAAAGAATCGCGCCCAGCTGAATGACGATGGAATACATCTTCCAGTAGCCATCCGACAAGCTGATGTGCAACAGCGCCTCAGATAGCCGCAGATGTGCGGTTGAACTGACTGGTAGAAATTCCGTGAGACCTTCGACAATCCCCAATATCAGAGAGAGCAGGTAATCGTTCAATCGACCTCCGAAAGTACGGAACAGTATCGCAGAAAAACTTTGCCGGGAGGTTACTAGGAAAATATCTGACCGCAGATCCCGTACAGGAATCCTGATTGCAATGCTCCTGTTCTGTTATCGTCGCCGATTCGGGGTGCAGGGAGCCCACCATGAATGGGTACTCTTTTCAATGATGCTGTAGTGGAAGTACTCGCAAGTCTCCCCTTTTCTCGGTCCGGTCCATTGTGGGGGCTGTCCGTCGACCGGGCAAACATTCCTGGGGGCTTTGTTCGTGCATCCCGCCGTGAAAAGACAAGCCACAACGACTAGGAAGCCTTTTGCCGCTCTCGCGCTTCTAATCACCCGTGCTGCCATACGTCGGAATCCCCTGCTGCATATAAAAAATTAGCTTCTGCGCCCGGTAAGCCCAATCGCTCTGCCCGTACTGGCTCACCAGCTTCTGCGCCAAGGCGAGCGCCCGGTCCTTCGATTCAGCAGACTTTTTTTGATTGGGCTCCGTCCGGTAAATTTCGATCAGCGCCGAGCGGCGCCAGGCCGCGTTATACAAAGCCTCCGGCGCTGACGGAGACTGCGGATGCTCCTTGGCGTAGTTCTCGTAAAGATCGGCTTCCTTGTCCGGACACTTCGTCATACCTTCCCAGTCACCGCAAACTTTGTTCTCGAGCAACCGAAAAGCGGCAAGGTCGGCCCACTTCGTGCCGGGATACTTTTTCATCACTAGCTTCATCCACTCCTCTTGCATCTGCCCGCGCATGTAGGAATCGCGCTCGCGTGCCGAAGGCCGCGTCATCACATCGGAGCGCTCGATCTGCCAGCGAATATCGGCCGCCCGGTAGAGCGCTTCGCCGGCCAGTGGGGAAGCAGGCATCAAATCGTACAGGCGGTAGTAGAGCCGCATCGCATCCTGAGCGGCATCGCGCCGGCCGCGGCGCCGGCTGGCCTGGTCCTCGGAGTCCGCCGCCTCGCCAAAAATAATTCTGTCGCCGTCCTGGGTCGTGCTGGTCACCACCGCCTTCGCCGCTACCCAGCCTGTGATAATTTTCCCCTCCTGTTCTTCCTCGGTTGCGCCTTCGTCACGCCGCGGTGGGCTCAGGATCGCCTCCGCATGAATCCAGTCACGCGTGGTTTCGAGAACGACCAACTCGTTCCCGCGTCCGGCAATTCCCAACTTAGCCGAATCCGCGCCAGGAGCAACGTGGATCGACTCCTCCGACACCAGCGTTCCGCGCTGCGCATCGGCGTAGGCGAAGCTCGTGGAAAAGACGATCAGAAAAACTGTGGCAAGCGTTATTTCAAATGTGCTCGAGGATTTTGATTTCATAGATTGCGGAAGCCCGCAGTTCTCCGACGTGACCTGTCACTAAGAATGGGCCTGACTACACTGTGGTTGCAAGTCGGCGCCTTTATTTTGTCCGCTCTCCGCCCGACATTCAAGTGTGCCCCGCTTCTTATTGATCACAGAGAATCGATTCCTATCAAGTGCCGCTGTCGTGGAATGCAAAACAACTGTTAGGATGGCTCACGGATGTCGATTCCCATGGCGCCCCTAACCATCTTCGGACTGTTCGCGGTGACGGCGATGCTGGTTTGCTACGCCCTGGAAGCCCGCAGTCGATGGTTCATTCTCGCCTTTGCCGGAGCCTGCATGCTCGGCTCGGCCTATGGATTCCTGCAGGGAGCGTGGCCGTTCGGATTGGTCGAGGCGATATGGTCCGTAGTCGCGATCCGTCGCTGGGCAAAAGCTTCCGCACCAAAATGATCTGCACCGCCGGTTCTGTCTTTACCCGCGACGAAATTCTTCTAGCATCTCAGGATCGATGTTACCGCCGCTGACAATGGCCACGGCAAGTTTTGTCTTCGGCAACTCGGGGGCATGGAAAATGAATCCGGCCGTCGCGACGGCGCCGCTGGGCTCGGCCCGGGTTGCAGGATTTTCATTCAAATATTTCACGGCTTGGCGAATCTCATCTTCCGTCACGGTTATGATGTCGTCCACATAGCGGCGAATGTGCTCGAAATTAATGGGTCCGATACTCTGCGTGCGCAGCCCGTCGGCGATGGTGCGTGAGACCTCGGCAGCAGGGAACTGAACGATCTTCCCAGCGCGGAAGCTCGCCTGCGCATCGCCCGCCAGTTCCGGTTCCACGCCGATCACCTTCACCGAGGGCTTGCTCAACTTGATGGCAGTAGCAACTCCGCTGATCATGCCTCCACCGCCCACCGGCGCAAGTACCATGTCTACCTCTGGCAGGTCCTCGAGAATCTCCAGTCCCATCGTGCCCTGGCCGGCAATGATGTGCTCGTCGTTGTAAGGAGGGACAATCACATATCCACGTTGTCCCGCGAGCTCCTCGGCCTTGATCTGCCGCTCGGCGCTGCCAGGTCCAACGGTAACGATCTCAGCGCCAAGTTCCGCCGTAGCCTCGCGCTTGATCGTGGGAGCATTGTCCGGCATCACGATCACAGCCTTCACGCCCAACGCGCGCGCGGCATAAGCGACGCCCTGTGCATGATTGCCGCTGGAGTAGGTAATCACCCCACGCTTGCGGTCTTCTTCCGGGATTGAGACGATTTTGTTATATGCTCCGCGAAGTTTGAACGCACCGATGGGCTGCTGGTTTTCCGGCTTGAGAAAGAGGCGTCGCGGGTCCGCGTCACAAAGCTCGAATTCGATGAGGGGAGTGTGGACTGTAATGCCGTGAAGTCTAGATCGAGCTGCTCGTATTTCGGACAGTGTAATCATCGAGGAACTTCGTTTATATCTCCAGTATCACCGGCATGATCAGCGGCCGCTTCTGCGTCTGCTTCGAGATGTACCGTTTCAAATCGGCGCGAATCTTTTCCTTGATCACACCGTAATCCGCTTTCTCCTCCTCGCTGGAGTGCGCCAGTGTATCTTCGACGATGCGCCGCGCTCCCTCTAGCAATCCGTTATCCCCGGGATTAAAGCCGCGGGTCACGATCTCCGGCGTAGTCTCCACGCGGCCGGAAAGCTTGTTGATAGCGATGATGGGCAGCACGATGCCGTCTTCACTAAGGTGCCGCCGATCCTTAATAATCAAATCTTCAACCACATCCGTCCGCGAACCGGAATCGATGCAGACCCGTCCCACGTTTACTTTTCCCGACTTGCGTGCACCCTGCTCGTCGAAATCCAAAACGTCGCCGCTCTCAATCAGAATCACCTTACCCACCGATCCCTGCATCGATGCGGCCATTTCTGCATGTAGCTTCAACTGCCGGTATTCGCCGTGCACCGGAATAAAAAACTTCGGCTTAACCAGGTTGATGATGAGCTTGAGTTCGTCCTGGCTGGCATGCCCGCTGACGTGAACCGGCGGATACGAGCCATCGTCATAGATCACGTGCGCTTCGCGGCGAAAGAGGTGATCGATCATGCGGTAAATCGTCTTCTCATTGCCGGGGATGATGCGCGACGAAAGCACGACCGTGTCGCCCTTCTCGATCTTGGCGTGCTTGTGATTGTCCACTGCCGCGCGCGACAGCGCCGACATCGGTTCGCCCTGGGTTCCGCTGATCATCACGCAAACTTTTTCCGGCGGAAAATTCTTCATCTCTCCCGGATTAATCACCAGCCCCTCGGGAATTTCCAGGTATCCGAGATCCTCGGCGATTTCAGCGGAGTTGTTCATCGAGCGCCCGATAAACGCAACTTTGCGCCGGTGTTGGTGGGCCAGTTCAACCGCTAGCCGGATGCGGTGAATCGAAGAAGAAAAGCACGAAATGAACAGCCGCCGTTGCGTGTGGGCAAAGACTTCATCAAACTTGCGCCGCACGGCGCGCTCGCTGGGCGTGTACCCTTTGCGCTCAACGTTGGTTGAATCCTGAAACAGCGCCAGCACGCCCTGCTTACCGTATTCGGCGAAGGCGTGCAGATCGAAAAGATGATTGTCGGTCGGAGTGGGATCTACTTTGAAGTCGCCGGTATGGATCACCACGCCGAGCGGAGTATGAATCGCCAGCGCGACGCAATCCACCAGACTGTGCGTCACCCGGATCGGATGAATGGTGAACACACCCGCCTTGAATCGTTCGCCGGCATGAATCTCGCGCAGGTCGGCATCGTCGAGCAACCCGTGCTCGTCGAGCTTGTCTTCGACGTACGCGAGCGTAAACTCCGTACCCCATACCGGAACGTTGAGCTCAGAGAGAATCCACGGCAGAGCGCCGATGTGGTCCTCGTGCCCATGCGTAAGAATGATCCCGCGAACCCGCTGTCGGTTCTCGATGAGATAGGAGATGTCGGGAACGACGATGTCGACGCCGAGCAATTCAGCTTCGGGGAACATCAGGCCCGCGTCGATGACGATGATGTCATCGCCCCAGCGCACCGCCATGCAGTTCATGCCGAACTCGCCGAGGCCCCCCAAGGGGACTACCTGCAATTTTCCACTTGCCATTATTTTTAAGTAATCACAATGCTAGCACACAGATGGCACGAACCTTCGGCGCGCAGAAGAACTTCTGGCTACGGCTTGATAGCGTCTGCACTTTCAGACATACCTACGGCCTTGGACCGATGGCTTTCCCCGCCGCTCTGAGTTAAGGTTAAGGTAATGGCCGACGCGCAACCCAAATCATGGCTTCGCGGCCGCATCGAGAAGGCGCTCAGCCAGGGCCTTACTCGCGCCTACTCTACGGTGCAGGTCGATCCCGATAAATTCTTGCTGCAGCTGCGCACCGCCTACAGAATGCCGATTAGTGGCTATCACGGCGTGTATTCGCTGGAGATGGGCGAACTCGATGTCGTCGCCGACGAAATTATTCGCAGCGGCATGAAGTTGGCCGCAGTCGAGGGTGCGGGCTTCGGCCTCGGAGGATTGATCACCATTTTCCCCGACCTCGGCATTCTTTCCGCCATCACCATGCGCACGATTCAGAAGCTGAGCCTGGTTTACGGTTTTCAATTCAACACCGATCACGAGATCGCCGAACTTTGGATCGCCGCTGCCAGCGCCGCCGGAGTCGATATCAGCCGCGAACTCCTCGAAAAAGAAGTGGTCAACAAATTCGTCCCGCGCGTGATCCAGCGCATCGCCGCCCGCGCCAGCACTGAGGTCGTGGAGAAATGGGCCGGACGCGTGATCCCTCTTGCCAGTTCCGCCATCGGCGCCGCCCTCAATTACTGGTTTGTGCGCGCCTGGGGCCAGCGCGCCAAGGCTCACTTTCGCCAGCGCCATTTGCAACATCGCCAACGCTCCCACGAAATTGCTGCACAGCCTCCGCTCATTTTGCCGGCGTCGAACCTCTAGTGCCTTCCTCACTGTGATAGAAAAAAAGGTGATAGAAAAAAGAATGACAACTTTTTATTGCGCTGCGATTCTTTTCGACCTCGATGGAGTTCTCGTCGATTCCACCGGCTCTGTCGATCGCCAATGGCGCATCTGGGCTCGCGAGCGGGGAATCGACGAGGAGAAAGTGATTGCCATCGCGCACGGCGTGCGCGCTCTCGAAGTAATACGCACCGTAGCGCCGCATCTTGATGCCGAAGCGGAAGTCAGCAAACTCGAAAACAGGGAAGCCGCCGATCACGATGGCGTCGCGGTGATGCCGGGCGCCATCAACCTAGTACGCTCCATTCCCGCCAACCAGTGGGGTGTGGTCACCTCAGGAAGGCACCGCCTTGCCAGTTCTCGCCTGGAACTTGCTGGTGTCCCCACTCCCAAGGTGATGATTGCCGCCGACAACGTCGACCACGGAAAGCCGCATCCCGAGCCTTATTTAAAGGGTGCCAAGGCGCTGGGCGTGGACCCGAAACAATGTCTGGTGATCGAAGACGCGCCCGCGGGAATTCGCGCCGCGCATGCGGGAGGGATGAAAGTGATTGGCCTGACCAGCACGTATCAAGCTTCAGCGCTGCGCGAAGCCGACGCCATCGTGCAGAAGCTAGCGCAGATCAAACTTGTTTCCGCCGCAGGCAAGCTCACAGTAAACCTCGAGTGAGCTTTCAAAACTGAGAGCCTTTGTCATTCCGAACGCAGGCCGAAGCCGCGCCCAAGCGCGGCGAGACAAGAGAGGAATCTGCTGTGCGGGTCGGAGCAAATCGGGCAGGCTATCTCAACCAATCTTCCAACCCGGTTCCCCGATCCGTCTTTTCGTCGCGGTATTTCACGATGACCGGCGTATATAGAGAGATCCCCAACTCGGCCGCCGCACCCTTCTTCACCGCTCGCGACCCTGGCACCACCACCGCGCCTTCCGGAACTTCGAGCGGCGCTTCCGGCGTAGCGCGGTAAACTTCGTCGCGCACCAAATCGTAGAGCGGCGTCGATCTTGTCAGAATCGTTCCGGCGCCCAGTACTGCCCGCGCCCGCACCAGCGTGCCTTCGTAAATCCCGCAATTGCCTCCGACCAGCACGTCATCTTCAATAATCACGGGCGCAGCATTCACCGGTTCAAGCACTCCGCCGACCTGCGCCGCGGCGCTCAGGTGCACGCGCTTGCCCACTTGCGCGCACGACCCCACCAGCGCATGAGAATCCACCATCGTGCCCTCATCCACATAAGCTCCAGCATTGATGAACATCGGCGGCATGCAGATCACCGACGGCGCCACGTACGCTCCCAGCCGCACCGAAGACCCGCCGGGAACGATGCGTACACGGTCCGCGACAGAAAAATGCCGCGTCGGAAAGGTATCTTTATCCACGAATGTAAGCGCGGCGCATCCCGTCTCCGCCAGTTCGCCCAGGCGGAATCCCAACAGAATGCCGTGTTTCACCCACGCATTTACCACCCACCTGCTGTCGATCTTTTCTGCCGCGCGGATATTGCCCTGAGTCAACGCATCGCGGAATTCAAGAAACACCGACCGCGCCTCGGGATTATGCTCAACCTCCCCTAGGGCTGCGAGACGCTCGATAGAAGATTTAAGGGATTGCATGAAATAGTTGATGGCTGATCGTTGATGCCAATTGCTAGCTGCTAATTGCTGATCGAAAAATCCCACTCGCCTTAAAATCAACAATCAGCAATCAGAAATTGCCTCTACACGCACTTGCACTCGCTCCGAATCAACACGCCGGCCATCCCATGTGCGGTCTCGCGTCCCAACGCCACCGTTGCATAGGGTCCGTGCCAGCGCGCGTGGTTGGCATCGTGCCCGGCAGGACGTCCCTTACCTTGATTGCATTGCCCGCACGATCCGCGATGGAGCACGATCTTATGTGGCCCCGCTGACCAATTCTCGTAAATGTAGAATTCCGCCGCATCGGGCGCAGGCGTGGCCGGCTTTGCGATCAGTCCAACCTCAGTCGCAATCTTCTGCAGCTTCGCTCGCGTATCGCGGCGCATCGGCAGGAGCGGCAGGCGGTAGTTTTCTTCAATCTTGCCCATCATCGCGAGCACAGCCTTCACCGGCAGCGGATTGGATTCGATGAAATTCCCCTGCATCAAACTCAGGTATTTGCGATGAATGCAGCGGGCAGCGTTCCAGTCATTATTGAGTGCAGCCCGCGTCATGCTCGCCATCTCGTGCGGAATTTCGTTGGACGCAACCGAAACGATTCCGACCCCGCCGAGCGCAATCACCGGCAGAGTCACCGCGTCGTCTCCGGAGAAGACCAGAAATGTCTCGGGCACAGCATTGATCGCTTCGGCAATTTGCGTCATGTTACCGCTGGCTTCCTTTACCCCCACAATGTTTGGAATCTCAGCCAGCCGCGCCAGCGTCGTCGGTTCAATGTTCGCCCCTGTGCGGCCGGGAACGTTGTAAAGAATAATCGGCTTGTCGCCCGCCGCCTCGGCAATCGCCTTGAAATGCCTGTATTGCCCCTCCTGCGTAGGTTTGTTGTAATAAGGAGAAGCCGTGAGGATTGCGTCAACGCCGGGCCGTGCCGCAACTTCTTTGGCTTTCTCGACGGCGTCGTGCGTGGAGTTCGACGTCGCCCCCGCCATAATCGGCACCCGCCCCGCCGCCACTTCGATGGTTGCATCAATCACATACAGCCACTCGTCATGCGTCAGTGTGGGCGTCTCGCCAGTGGTCCCGCAGGGAACGAGAAAATCGATTCCAGACTCGACCTGCCACGCCACCAGATTGCGCAAGGCAGCGTCGTCGATCGAACCATCCTGATGAAACGGAGTGACGAGTGCGGTGCCGCAGCCACGGAGTTGCATCTTAATAAGATAACGCGAATAGGCTTGCTGAGGGAACGGTCGAAAGGGACAGGTCTTTACTGCGGTTACAACTCCCGCCAAACATCCCTGAAATCGTAGAACCCCTTCTTGCCCGCAAGCCACTCTGCGGCGCGCACCGCCCCTTCGGCAAACCCCCGGCGGGATTTGGCGTCGTGACAGAGATAAATCCGGTCTGAGGGAGATTCGAGCACGACCTCATGCATGCCCACGACATCGCCTTCGCGAAAAGAAGTGATTTCGAGACCCTCGTCCGCGCCCTTGCCGCTTGCGTCCTGGATTACGCGTTGGATGGCCATAGCCGTTCCCGAGGGTGCATCTTTCTTGTGAGCATGGTGCCGCTCGAAAATCTGTCCAGAGTAGTCATGGCGCAAGGCCGCCGCGGCAGCTCGCGCGACATCGAGAAACAGATTCACGCCGATGGAAAAATTAGCCGCGTATACAAACCCAGTCCCGTGGTTCTCGACTAATTTCCGAACCCGATCGACCTCCGCATGCCAGCCGGTCGTGCCGACCACCATGCTCTTACCCGCGCTAACGCAGGCTTCGATATTGGCGATAACGCAAGAAGGAGTAGTGAAATCGATTACGACATCGATGTCGTGTAGCTTTTCCGCGGTTAGAGCCGCTCCGCCCGCATTTTCCACGGCACCCACCATGCGCACATGATGGCGGCGCTGGCCTGCCACTTCCGCTGCCAGCGACCCCGTTTTGCCGCGGCCGAGAATCAGTAAATTCATAGCTAGGGAAAGCGTCCTTACGCGAAAACTTCCGGATCCAGCTCCGCAAAAAACGTATTATGCAGCCGCTGGATAACCTCTGGCACTTCATCTTCCTCAATCACAAACGTCAAATTGATCTCCGAAGCTCCCTGCGAAATCATCCGAATCTTTTTGTCCTTCAACTCGCCAAACACCAGCGCGGCGATACCCGGCTTGTCCCGCAAGCTCTCGCCTACCAGACACACAATCGCCTTGCGCCCCTCGTATTTCACATCGGCCATCTTCGCCAGATCCGCCGCCAGCGCGGGAATCGCGTTGTTCGAATCGACGGTAAGTGAGACGCTGACCTCCGACGTCGAGACCACATCGATCGCCACTTTGTGCCGGTCAAAAGCCTCGAAGATGTTACGCAGAAAACCGTGCGCCAGCAGCATGCGTGGAGCGGCCACATCCACGATGGTGATGCGCTTCTTCACCGCAATCGCCTTGAAAATGTTCTTGCCCTGCGGCGCGCGGGTGATAATTTTCGTTCCCTCACAGGAAGGGTTCCGCGAATTCAACACGAACACCGGTATGTTTTTTTGAATCGCTGGCAATACCGTCGCCGGATGCAGCACCTTTGCGCCGAAATACGCCAGCTCCGCAGCCTCATCAAAACTGATCACTTTGATGCGCCGCGCCTCCGGACAAATGCGCGGATCCGTCGTCAAAATTCCGTCCACGTCAGTCCAAATTTCAATCCGCTCGGCGCCCAGGCCCGCGCCTACAATCGCCGCGGAAAAATCGGAGCCACCGCGTCCAATGGTCGTGGTAACCCCCGACCGGTTCGCCCCAATGAACCCGCCCATCACCGGAACCTGCCCGGCGTCGAGCAGCGGCCGCACTTTGGCTTGCAGGTTTCGGTTGGTCTCTGCGTCCTGCGGCACCGCTTCCGTAAAATTGTTGTCGGTTACCAGAATGTCCCGCGAGTCGACGTGCACACCGTTCAAGCCCAGCGCCGAAAACGCCGCCGCCACCATTCTGCTTGAGAGCATTTCGCCGAAGGCTGCGACATGGTCGGTCGTACGCGGCGTCAGTTCGCCGACCGCCGAAATGCCACGCAGCAATTCATCGAGCGCTTCGAAGTCAGCTCCCAATTCGCCGTGAAAATCTGTAAACAGAGCCGTGCCCAGCAATTCGCTGGCGGCGTTATAGTGCCGCTCCTGCAGCGAGCGGCAAAGTTTCAACGCAGCCTTGCGTTCCCCTGCACCGGCCGCGCGCGCCATGGTCAGTAGAGTGTCGGTCACCTTGGCCATTGCGCTGACTACCACCACCGGCCTTTGCGGCAGCCGCTGCTTTACGATCGCGGCCACGCGCTCAATGGCGCGCGCATCTTCCACAGAAGTCCCGCCAAATTTCATTACGATCATCGGCGTGACTTCCTCGATAATTCGTTGGCTGAGGCAATGCGTTCGGCGGGATAAAACTTCATCCGATACGGCCCTTGGCTCATGGAAAATGCGGCGGACACAATTCCTTTTCCATCCAGTTGTCCTAAAAGTTTCAGCGTTTCCCTCTTCCATCTTCTCTTCATGGCACCCAGGATTCCAAGTGGAAGTCTGCTGCTCATGATTCCGCGCTCACAACTTCGTTTTCACTGGAAGACACTTTGAAGTAGATACTTTGGATTCTAACAGCCGTAATTCTCCCATCGTTTGGGAAAAGGTACATCTTAAGAGTCCCACACTGACCCGAATCCCACAAAATCCCGAAACGTCAGCCACTTACGTGCTGGCTCGCGACCGTGAGTTAAGTACTGTCCCCATCCGGCCGATAGAAAAGCATGGAGGATCAATATGCCTCAGCTGCGTCAGAATTTCTTCACCAAGGAATGGGTTATCATCGCGACCGAACGGGCCAAGCGTCCTGAGGAGCTAGCCACCCGCCGCCCTGCACAGGTCGTGCCGGCATTTCTGGAGAGTTGCCCTTTCTGCCCAGGCAACGAGAGCAAGACCCCGCCTGAGATCACGCGATTTCCTGCGAATAGTAGCGATCTCTGGGCGGTACGAGTGATCCCCAACAAATTCGCGGCGCTTTCCAGTGACGTCCAACCCACCCGCAGCCTGCAGCATTCCCGGCGGCGGGTTGAGGGCTTCGGCTTCCACGAAGTAATCATTGACACTCCGGACCACTCCTCCTGCATGGCTTTGCTGCCGGACGTGCAGGTCGCCCGGATACTGGGCGTCTTCAAAGAACGCTACAATCTGCTGAGTACCGACCACCGTGTCAACCACGTCACGATTTTCAAGAATCACGGTGTGGATGCCGGGGCCAGCCTGCAGCATCCACACTGCCAGCTGATTGCGACTCCCGTGATCCCGAGCCAGGTGCGGCATCGCCTGCACGAGGCTCTGAGCCATTATGACGACGCGGGGGAGTGCATGTTCTGCCACATGGTGGATCGCGAGATCGAGGACCAGACTCGCATTGTGCTCAAGACCGACTTATTCGTAGCCATGGAGGTTTTTGCTTCGGCCACGCCGTTTGCTACTCACATCTTTCCACTCCGCCACAGGGCCAGCTTCGGAGCGATCAGCGCCGCGGAGATTACCGACCTGGCTTGTGTCTTGCGCACCGTATTGGCCAAGCTCTATGTGGGCCTCGAAAATCCCGATCTCAATTTCACCATCCGCAGTGCGCCATCCGATTACTCCAGCGCTCGTCACTTCCATTGGTATCTGAGTGTGATCCCACGCCTCACGCGCATGGCTGGCTTTGAATTAGGTTCCGGCATGTTCATTAATACAGTCCTGCCTGAAGCTGCTGCCGAATTTTTGCGCAACGTACATGCCGACAAAGCCACAGGCGCAGTCGCCTCCACGCTCTAGCCGGTGTTCGAGATAAGACACATCCAGTTTGTCATCCCGAGCGAAGCGAGGGACCTTGGTCTTTGCCTGCGCTGCCTCTATTGTGGCGCGGCAAACACCAAGATCCCTCGCTTCGCTCGGGACGACAAATCGCAAGCTTGATGCCAACTCCCTAGTTTTAAGTATTATTTCGGACGCCCGACCTGGTTGCCGAGCACATATTCATTGAGCGGTCCAAACTTCCGCTTCTCCGCATAGAGCCGCCAGCGCCGGAAAACAATTCGCAAGCTGGCCATCACCGGGATGGAAAGAAAAATCCCTAGAATCCCCGCCACTTCGCCGCCCGCCATCACCCCAAAAATAGCCGCCAGGGGATGTAGTTCCATGCTTTGGCCCATGATGCGTGGGGAGTTCACGTAGTCCTGAACCAGGCGCCAGATGCCGAGAAACACGATTAGCGCCACCCAGTGCGTGTACCCCATCAGCAACGCCACGCCTACGATGACCAATGCAGCCGCCAGTGGTCCCACCACCGGAACAAACTCCATCAGGCCGCCCAACGTTCCCAGCACCAACGCATAAGGCATCCGCATTAGAGCGAGAACCGCCGAATAAGCCACCAGCGTAAGTGCGGCCAGGCTAAGTTGTGCCCGGATGAAATGCGCCAGCATCTGATTCAGATCGCTGAGCACTCCCTGTAGCAGCTCGCGTTGCGGCCGCGACTGCACCAACGCCAGAAGAACTTCGCTGAACGCGCGTCCATCCTTCAAGAAAAAGATCGATAGGAGCGGAACGATTACCAGCAGCCAGGCTTGCTTCGCGACGTCGGCCACGTGCAAGCCGACATTTTTTGCCAGTTGTGTGATTTCATTGCCATGACTTGCAAGATAGTCGCGTAGCAGTTCCACCAGGCGGCGGTTCCAACCATGCTCCGTTTCCAGTTGTTCGGCGATCTGCCCCGAACTTAATTGCGTGATGTTCGGCAGCGATTGCCCGAGGCGCGCGCTTTCGCGGCCAATCCTCGGCCCCATCGAGACGAAAAACAGAACTACCAAGCCGAGCAGCAATGAATAAATAATGGCGATCGCCAGCACGCGGCCGCGCACCAGTTTTTCAAGGTTCGATACGATGGGGCTCATCAGGTAGGCGAAAAAGATGGCAAACAGAAATGCCATCAGCGTCTGTCGGGCGACATAGAGGAACCCCAACCCCAGCGCAAACAGCAGCACCGTGATCAGAACCCGCGCCGTACGTGCATCTGCCACCGGCAAATCTTTGCCCCTGCCGACTCCGAATCGACGGCCACTTCGCTAATCACGCACTACTTCGGTATTCGCGTCCGCAATCAATACCCGCATCAACTTGAACTGATCCTGATCATCCACCCACAGAGCCCAGGTGAACTCCTCGCCCTTCAGGTTCAGCCGCAGCAACTCGCGTTCCGTTCCGCGGATCGTGACTTTTTCTCTTCCTACCAGTTCCATGCGCACCCGCATCGACGTACGGTCCTGCGGCACCAGCACGCCGAAATCGGCCGGGTCCTTCTGGCACTTTTGGGTGCCCGCTTCGGTCTTGCAGTTAGTTGCCAAATAGCGCCACGCTAGCACTTCGCGATGGATAAAAAAATTGTTATCCAGAATCGCCGAAGTATTCGGCATCAGAAACGGTTGCTCGGCCGCCTTGGTCGACGCAGCTGTCGTGATTTTTTCCAGCAGGAATTCGTTTTTCGGCGTTACCACCAACGAACCTCCGCCATCGTTCCACTCGTAACGCAGCAACTCTCCGCTGCCGGTCATCTCCAGATCGGATCTTTGCCCGGACGAGGCGGAGCCTGCTTCCTGCAGTTGCGACTTCACTACGCTGACGCCATTCTCCTGCTGCACCGTGAAATTCTCCGTCACTACCCGCTGCCCTCTGACAAAGACACCGAACGAGCCCGCATCCACCTGCTGCGCCCCGGCGGGTTTTGGTTTATCCTTCTTATCCTTATCGGCGGCGTAAATTACAACTGTAGACGCCAGAACCGCGACCACTACCAATCGTACCCGCCCCTTTAAAGTCACTGCTTTCGTCTCCGTCTTCCCCCGTCTGATCTTCTACGATCCTGTCCCAAACCCAACACCTGAATTACTTCCGCCGCAATCGCCGCGACCTTTTTTCCGCCGGTTTCCTGTCGATGCCGCGCCTTCAAGTAATGCGGACGCCTGGCTTCATAAAGCTCCCGAAATTTTTCCACATAACCGCTCAGCAGCGGACGTTCCACTCCCTGCCGCTCGGCCTGCTCGCCGCATCGCTGCCACAATTCCTCTACGCTGGCATCCAGAAAAACTGTTGGCACGCCCTCAGCCTCAATCAGGGCGGCATTCTGCGCCGGCACAAACGCTCCACCGCCAAGCGCCACAACTTTTTCAGTTCCTGACCGCAACTCTTTCAGCAATTCCTTCAAAGCCGCATGTTCGGCCCGGCGAAACGCTGGCTCCCCCGAATCACGGAAGATTTCAGCCACTGCCCGCCGTTCGCGTAACTCGATCCGCTCGTCCAGATCTTCGAACGCCCAGCCCAGCAACTCTCCCATGGCCCGGCCCACACTGCTTTTGCCCGCACCCATGAACCCGATCAGGATGATAGCCCGCGTTTCCCGCGCACTGCTGCCCAGCGCACGCCCGCGACCAAGCGCACCAACCCCAGCAGTTCTGGCTGGCGCCTTAGAACGCCGCTTCCGCCGATCCGGTTTGCTCTTCGCTTTTCTTATTGTTTTTCGGAACGTTTTCTGAGGTGGATTTTACCACTGAAGGTTCGCAGTACCACGGTAGAGGAGACCGCTACCCGCCCCATGGTACCTGCGAAGGCACGTCCCTTGTCGACGGGGAACCAGGTGTGCGTTTTCGGTTGAAGAGGAATATCGTCGTGCACTTCTCCACGCACCGAGTGGGCGACTACATCGGCCGAGGTCCACTCCGGAATCGTGGCTTCGATATCGCCGCTGTGGCTGGTTAGGCGGTATTCGCCGCTGTTGCCGAAGTCGCCGATGTAATTGATTCTGCCGCTGGTCGAAACCACCTGCACCAGCGGGCCGTTCACTCCCGTCAGCGTTACTTCTCCGCTCAGTGAATCGACTTCGACGTGGCCATTTTGGATGTTGTTTAAATTCACCGGACCGTTCATCGTCTTCACATGCACGTGTGCATCGGAAACATCGCGCACATCCACGGTTGCCCCCGGACCCTCGAGGCTAACGTCGCCATGCAGTTTTTCCGCATGCAGCGAACCGGTGCTCGAATGTAGGGTGACGCTGGCATCCGACGGAACCAGAACTTCGTAATCCACGCGCCCAGATTCGGCGTCGGCGCCAGCTAACAGGTGCGATTGAATATCGACGCGGTTCCCGTTCTGGCTGTTATCGACCTCAACCTTGTCGGAATGCAATACCGCATTCACCACGACCATATTATTCGTCGACGGCCGCACCGAGATCGATCCATAAGGATTCATGACCGAGACGCCAGCCTTCGGACCCACCGTGAAGTGGAACTCTTTCTTGCTTTCGGCCACCAGCGCGCCCGCGACCAGCACGCCAATTGCAACCAGTTTCGCAGTGCGCCGGCTTACCATACGTAACTCCCCCAAGCTACTTGTTCGCGACTTAGAAACATGAAAATCCACGATTGCGCGAATCGATCACGGCCGGTCCATGGCCATCTCGAAAAGCATCGACTTCTGCTGATACGCATCCATCAACGCCCGCCGTGCTTCCGGGTCATTCGGATCATCATCCACCGCGCTCTGCGCATCTTCAATCGATTCGTTCACCCGCCGCAGGTTCTCAGCATACTCCGGTTGCATCGCCGGAGCGTTCGCCGCAACCTCCTGCATCAAGTCTTCGTCGTCCAGGCCGGAGGGGTTCGCAACCTGTATAGCAGAAGCATGCTTCGCCAACTGATTCGGCAACGACTCCTGCCGCACGTAGATTCCCACCAACAACAACAGTGCGGCCGCTGCCGGTACCAGCCACCGGGTCTGGCCCCAGCGCGCCGTAAACGAAGGCACTGCCTGGCGCCGCAGCTGCGGACGAATCAGTCCTTCCTGCCATAATTGGATTGCGATGGAATTCCAAACTCGCGGGCTGGGTTCATCCGCCGCTTGCAGCTCACTGGCCGCCGCAATGATGCGGCTCAACTCATCCACCAGCGTCGAACAGTCTGGGCATGTTCGTAGATGGGCTTTCTGCTCCACGCTGCCGCCCTCGTCGATCTCTACTTCCGCCAAGCTCTCCTGCAGCTCAACGCAATTCATACCAACCCTCTTCCCAAGTCTATCGCGGCTTCAAATCTTACCGCAGTTCTTGCTCTCCCGCCCGGTTACTCTAGATTTGCCAGCGATACAACTCCTAAAACCGCGTTGTCATCCTGAGCGTTTTTCAGGCGAAGCGAAGGATCTCCAACTCAACCGCCGCAGCGCGCCAGCCAAATCGCACTCCACTCCACAACCGCCCTAACCTGCCAGAGACTTCCCAGACTTTTCCGCCCGGTTCATCTTCAGCAGATCCCGCAACTTCATCCGCGCCTTGTGCAACTGCGACTTGCTGTTCCCGATCGAGCATCCGACCATGCTCGCGATCTCATTATGTTCGTAACCCTCGACATCGTGCAGCACAAAAATCGTACGATAGCCAGGAGGCAAATCGCTTACCGCTCTCTGCAACTGCAGCCGGTCAATCGATCCAGCCAACGCCACATCGTCCGCCCCAAAGTCTTTCTTCGGAGCATCGTCCTCACCGCCGCCGCCCTGCGTCGTCTCCTCCAGCGAAACCACGGGAAGACTCTTCTTCCGCAAGTGCATCAGAACCACATTCACTGACAGTCGGTGCAGCCAGGTCGAAAATGCCGACTCTCCGCGAAATGTTGCGATCTTTCGGTAAAGCTGCAGAAACGCTTCCTGCGCCAGGTCCTCAGCTTCGGCCGTATTCGCAGTCATTCTCAAACACAGCGAATACACCCGCCGCTTGTGCTTGTCATAGAGCACCTGGAACGCTTCCGCGTCCCCCAGCTTGGCCCGTTCAATGGCTTCGCTTTCGCTTATTTCGATGCTTTTTTCCTGCCGGGGGTCGGTCAAGTCGCCTTTTCCGGCCGCACTCATTCGGATGCGGCTTAAATCGCTTGTGTTGTATTGTTTGCGCGGCTTTTGCGAGGATTGCAAAGGCCTAACGGTTCCAGAATAACAGAGTATTTCTACCGATCTTGGGATACCCGTTGCCGGCCTCTTTCCGCTTTCAGCACTCCTCTGGAAAGCCTTTGCAGTCGGAGGCTTGCACACGCGTGCCTCCCCTAGACGTTAAACCCGAGGGAAGAGGAAGAGTCGCAACCTTCGCAAATCGGTATTCCCGTTTGAGATAGATGTTCGTGGATGGACAACCAAGCCCTAGCCCCATGAGCGAAGCCTAAGGCTCCGTCCAGTCGGGCGTAGCGGAGGAACCTGCTTTCCCATCTCCACCACAGCTGCCTGCTTCTGAGGAGAAAATCTAGACTAGGAAAACCCGAGACTATGAAAACCGAGGCTAGGTAAGCTCAATATTGCGCTTGCCTTTGGGTGGCGCTGCTGCGATCCCGGGCGTGATCTAGGCGCTCTAGTACTTCACAATCGCCGCAAACGATTTCGCATCCAGCGATACTCCGGTCATCGAGCTACGGCGTGATCTCGAACACCGTGCCGTTGTTATATGTGCCACCTCCACCCGTTGTGCCATAAAGATTTCCGGCTGCATCAAGGATCAGACCGAGGGTTGGCTCCGTCCCGTCTTCGGGACAACATCCAAAATGATGCAGAGTCCTCGCGCCCCAGCCGCCGCCCACCTCGGGAGTTAACTCGTATACCGACCCGTCTAGGTGCGAGTTCGTTGTACCATAGAGGTTGCCGGAAGGGTCGAAAATCACGCCGTAGGCGAACGTACCGAGAGTTCCGAAGTCATGTAGGGTTTTCTCCGTCCAGACCCCGTTCGCTCCGTGGACCAGCTCGAATACCGTGTACAAACCAGTGCCGTAAAGATTGCCCGCAGCGTCGAAGATCAGACCGGCTTCGGGAGTTTGATTTCCCCCTTCGAAGTTGTGTATCACCCTCTCACTCCAGCGTTCACCCGAACCGGGCGACAATTCGAAGACCGTCCCGAGCAATTCCGATTTGCCTCCTGACAGCGTCGTCCCGTACAAATTTCCTACAGCGTCGAAGATTAGGTTTGAGCATGGATGGTTCCCGTCGCTGCGGTCATTAACGAAGCTGTGCAGCAGCTTCTCACGCCAGATGCCCTCGGTCGCACGCGACACTTCGAAAACGGTCCCGCAGCCGGTGACCGGGCCCGTGCCCGTAACGCCCCTACATGATCCTGTCCCTCCCTGACTTGTCGTGCCGTAGAGATTACCGAAGGCATCGAGAGCCAGGCTGGCCAAGGGAAAGGAGCCATCGCCAGCGCTGTAATTAAAGCTGTGGAGCACCCCCTCGGTCCACTCCCCATCTGCCGCGGGCGTCAATTCGAAAACGGTGCCACAGCCCGCAAAATTGGTGTGGTACATAGCCGCGCACGATCCGCCGGTACCGCCGTACTTCGTTGTGCCGTAGAGATTGCCTCTGGCATCGAAGACCAAGCCGGCGGCGGGACCAACACCGTCTGCGCCGTCGTTATTGAAGCTGTGAAGTATCTTTTCCGTCCATCCTCCGCTGACCGTGGGCGTCAACTCGAACACTGTGCCGCAACCGATCACGAGGCTGGAAGAGGCGCAGGACCCGGAACCACCATAGGAGGTTGTGCCGTAGAGGTTTCCGGCAGCATCGAAGATCACGCCAGCTGAGGGGTACGACCCATCATTGCCATAGTCGTAAAAGAAGCTGTACAGCACCGTTTCTGTCTGTGCGTCCGCGCGAGTGCCCGTAGCAAGCAGAGCCATAGCAGCAATCGCCAATACCGCAGTCAATCCGATGGAAATTTTCTTGCCTCGCATGGGTAATCCTCCTGAGACTTTCGACGAGACGAGTGGTTCTAGGGCCGGTGGGGGAACTTCGGGGTCTTAACTTCGAAGCGCACAAACTTTAATCTAGGAATATTCGGAAGTCAAGGCATATTCGCCCGAATGTTCCGCGCCGCAGCTCGAGCGACGGCGACATTTGAAACTTGTCATTCCGACCAGAGCTGGAGCGGCAGCGACAGCGGAGCGGAGGAATCTGCTTTCTCTTCCTTCGCAGCCACACCTAGGAGAACCAAACTAATGCTTAATCTCAAACACCGCCCCACCTCGATAAGCTCCCCCTAGAAAACCCGTCCCGTAGAGGTTGCCGGCGGCATCGAAAATCAGACCCGACGGGTCGCCAGCATCTCCACCACTTGGGTTGTAGTTGAAGTTATGCAAAATCGTTTTCGTCCAGCTCCCATTCCCCAAAGGAGTCAACTTAAAGGCCGTCCCGAAGCTATAAACACCGCCATCGGTCGTCGATCCGTAAAGATTGCCGGCGCCGTCGAAGATCACGCCACCTTGGGGAAAGAAGCCCCCCTGCCCGGCACCGTCGCTAAAGCTCTGCAGAATCGATTCCGTCCAGACCCCACCTGCGGCTGGCGTTAATTCATACACCGTGCCGCCACCTCCAGCACTACCGCCAGCGATGGTCATGCCGTACAGGTTTCCTAAAGCGTCGAAGATCACACCGGACGACGGACTGTTCCCGTCGGGGCTGTTGCCGAAGCTATACAGCAGCTTCTCCGCCCAGCTTCCGTCTACTGCGGGCGACAACTCGAACACCGTGCCGGGGCCGCCGTAAGCGCTGCCGCGAGAGGTGGTGCCGTAGAGATTTCCCGCCGCATCGAAGACCAGGTTGGAGGAGGGAACGTACCCATCCGTGCCGTCCGCGTGGAACTCATGCAGAATCTTCTTGGTCCAGGCCACGCCCCCGGCTGGTGTTAACTCGAACACTGTGCCACAGCCCACCTCGAAGCCACCGTCGGTACACTCTCCGCCGCCGCCATCCCGTGTGGTGCCGTAGAGATTTCCCGCGGCATCGAAAACCAGGCTAGCGTAGGGAACAGCGCCATCCTTCTGGCCCTGAAAGCTATATAGGATCTGATGCTGCCAGCCTCCGCCCGCCACCGGCGACAACTCGAAAACCGTTCCGCTGTGTCCAGAACCGCCATAGGCGGTCGTACCGTAGAGATTGCCGACCGCGTCCAAGATCAGGCCGCCGTAGGGACTCGCCCCATCCTTGCTGTTGAAGTTGTACAGCACTTGCTCCTTCCAGCCCCCGCCCAGCCCCCGCCCGCCAACGGCGACAACTCGAACACCATGCCTTCATTGTGCGTGCCGCCCGACAGCGTAGTGCCGTAGAGATTTCCCGCCGCATCGAAGATCACGCCCGAAATAGGGTTAACACCGTCCTTCCCATTGATATTGAAGCTATGCAGCAACTTTTCTTGTTGTGCTGCCGCGTGCGTGCCCGGCACAAAAAGGGTGGCGGCAATAATCGCCAATACCAAGATCACTCCAACGGGAGAGTTCTTGCTTCGCATGAATATTTCTCCTTAAGTTTTCGACAGACCCGTTCATTCTTGATTCATCGGGAATGCAAGGGTTCAGCCACCGGCGGAGGGAACATTTGCTTCCGTCCGCCGACGCAACCCGAACATCTACGCTAAGGTTTAACCTCGAAGACGGTTCCGGCTTGATTCGCGCCACCAATGAAAGTTGTGCCGAGAAGATTGCCCGCCGGATTGAAAATCACGCCCGAGGGATCGCCCCCGTCTGTTCCGCCATCGGGGTTGTAATTGAAGCTGTGCAGCAGCAGATGGCTCCAGCTGCCATCCGAACCATGCTTGAGTGCGAACACCGTGCCAAAGCCATAGACACCGCCGGAATAGGTTGTACCGTAGAGATTCCCGGCGGCGTCGAAGATCAGGCTCGAGGAAGGCCGATCTCCCTCTCCGCCGCCGAAGCTGCTCAGAATCGACTCGTTCCAGCCGCGCCCCGGTGTAGACGTTAACTCAAACACGGTACCGCCCGCCTGCTCGCTGCCGCCCGTGCTCGTCGTGCCGAAGAGGTTTCCGGCGGCATCGAAGACTAAGCCAGCGGCCGGTTCATTTCCATCAGAGGAGCTGCTGTTGAAATTGTACAGCACCGTCTCGACCCAACTCCCACGAGAGGGCGACAACTCGAACACGGTTCCACCGCCACTGATTCCGCCATGGAAAGTCGTGCCGTAGAGGTTTTCCGATGCATCGAAGATTAGGCTGCCCGACGGATTAGCCCCATCCTTGGCTCTCCCAAATTCATGCAGAATTGTCTCGGTCCATCCTCCGCCCGTTGACGGCGACAACTCAAACACGGTCCCGCAGCCATCTCTGTAGCCATCGGAGTTCGTACAAAATCCGCCTCCGCCGTTGAGCGTGGTGCCATATAAATTTCCCGCAGCGTCGAAGATGAGGCTGGCGTAGGGATAGATCCCGTCCGCTCCATGGTTGTAGGTAAAATTATGCAGAATCGTCTCGGTCCATTGCCCGCCCGAGACCGGCGACAACTCGAACACGGTTCCGCCGGAGCCCTCGCCGCCAACTTGGGTGGTACCGTAAAGATTGCCGGCGGAATCGAATATCAGGCCACCGGTGGGGCTGCCTCCATCCTTGGCGCCGCCCTTGAATGTGTGCAGCAGCTTCTCCTTCCACTGCCCGTCCGCCGCCGGAGCCAGTTCGAACACCGTTCCTTGGCCGTAAACCCCGCCCGAGAAAGTAGTGCCATACAGATTGCCCGCCGAATCCATGATCACGCCGGCAACAGGATCGACCCCGTCCCTGCCATTGTCGCTAAAGCTATACAGCAGTTGTTCCTGTTGCGCGGCTGCACGCGTGCCCGCCCCGAGAACAGTTGCGGCAAACATCGCCAACACGACGGTCATTCCGATTGAGAGCTTCCTGCTTGGCATGAGTATTCCTTTCTGAGGCAGATACACTAGGCCAGCCTTGCCGGGCCAGGATTGGGACATCGCGAAACGCACAGGACAACAGACGGCAGACGAAAAGCAGCTTCCCCGCTTGGAGAGGAAGCAAAATATAGTACGGCGGTTTTTACGTGTCAAGGAAAATGCGGGTCAATCGCGGCTTTTTTACAACGTTGAGGGCTGAAAGGCTCTAGTACTTCACAATCGCCGCAAACGATTTCGCATCCAGTGACGCACCGCCCACCAGCGCCCCATCGATCTCTTCTTGCGCCATTAGCGAAGACGTGTTCTCCGGCTTTACCGACCCTCCATAGAGAATGCGCAATTTCCCGGCGAACTCCTCGCCAAACACTTCCGTGGCTTCCCGGCGGATCACGGCATGCGCCTCAGCGGCCAGCTCCGGAGTCGCCGTCTTCCCCGTGCCAATCGCCCAGACCGGCTCATAGGCAACCACCATGTTCGCGCTTTTCTTCGCGGAAACCGCATGGAAAGCCCGAACACACTGCCGCCGCAGAACATCGTCGGTCAGACCAGCCTCGCGCTCTTCCAGCACTTCGCCGACGCAGCAAATTGGCGTGAGCCCTGCCTCCAGCGCCGCCTTCAGACGCAGATTCACCGTGTCGTCAGTCTCGCAAAAATATTGCCGCCGCTCCGAGTGCCCAATGATCACATGCGTCACGCCCAGGGCTAGCAGCATTCCCGCCGACGTCTCCCCGGTGAATGCGCCTTCGTTTTTCCAGTGCACATTCTGGCCGCCGACCGCCACGTTCGATCCCTTCGCCGCCTCCAGCGCCGCCGCCAGGTCGATGTCGGGCGGGCAGACTACAATCTCGTCCCGGTTGTGGCCGGAAACCAGGGGCAGAAAGTCGCGAAAAAATTCTCGCGTCTGCTCCGGCGTTTTATACATCTTCCAGTTGGCAGCGATCAGCTTTTTTCTCATGATGGGGTCTTTTCGATTCGGAACGGAGACACAAGGTTGGAAAGGTTCAGATTTTCAGCCGCGCCCGTGTATGCGCGCAAAGTCGCAACGTCAAAGAGAACGAAGCAAACCTTGGTGACGTGTTGTGCGATGGCTAATCCCTCGATTGCAGACGACACCGCGACCGGCGCCGCTTCCGCCAGTGGATATCCAAACGCACCGGTTGAGATTGCGGGGAATGACAAAGACTCCACGCCGTACTGATCGGCCAGGCGAATCGACTCGCGATGACAATTCGCCAGAGTTTCGGCTTCGCCGTGCTTTCCGCCGCGATAGATCGGACCCACGGTGTGAATCACATACTTTGCCGCTAACTGTCCGCCCGTCGTGATCACTGCCTTTCCTGCGGAAAGGCTTCCAATCTCGTTCACGATTTCCTGGCATGCGGCGAGAATCGCAGGGCCGCCGGCTTTGTGGATCGCGCCATCGACGCCTCCTCCTCCCAGCAACGAAGAGTTCGCCGCGTTTACGATTGTCCCAGTCGTCTCTCGCGTAATGTCGCCGGGGCCATGGAATTCAACCGTCCTGCCACGTTCCAGCACGAGTCGAATGGTGAAGTCCTGCACGACTGAATCTTGGCCGGTCACTTCTTGTCCGTCAGAGCTTCGACTCCCGGCAGTTTCTTTCCTTCCAGAAACTCGAGCGATGCTCCGCCGCCGGTAGAAATATGCGTGATCTTATCCGCGACCCCAGCCGCGCGCACCGCTGCCACTGAGTCTCCTCCGCCGACGATCGAAGTAGCGCCAACGTTTTCCGCGATCGCATGAGCGATCTTGAAGGTCCCTCGCGAAAATCCCGGAACTTCAAACACTCCCATCGGTCCATTCCAAACGATGGTTCGTGCCCGCGAAATCTCCTCCGAAAACAATTCGATCGTCTTTGGCCCAATATCGAGTGCCATGCGGTCGGCTGGAATCGGCTGGTCTTCCCCGATCTGCTGCACCACTGCATTGCTCTCTGGCTTCATCGCGACGACGTGGTCGATGGGCAGCAGCAACTTTACCTTCTGCTTCTTAGCTTCCTCCAGCAGTTGCCGCGCCAGCTCCACCTTGTCGGCTTCCAGCAGCGACTTGCCGATCTCTTGTCCTTGCGCTTTCAAAAACGTATACGCCATCCCGCCGCCAATAATCAGCGACTCCACCTTGCCCATCAGGCTGCGAATCACTTCGATCTTGTCGCTGACTTTTGCCCCACCCAGAATCGCCACAAACGGCTCCTCGGGATGCTCCATCGCTTTTCCCAGGTATTGCAGTTCTTTTTCCATGAGTAGCCCCGCCGCCGATTTCGACACGAATTTCGTAATCCCCACCGTGGATGCATGCGCCCGGTGCGCCGTGCCAAACGCATCGTTCACATAGAAATCCGCCAGGTTCGCCAGTTGCTTCGAAAACTTCTCGTTGTTCGCTTCTTCTTCGGCATGAAACCGCAAATTCTCCAGCAGCAGCGTCTGGCCCTTTTCCAATTGCATGGCCACCTCTTCCGCTTCCGGCCCCACGCAGTCCGGGCAAAAGCCAACGTTCTCCCCGCGCGCCAATTCCTTGTCCAGCACCATGCGCAGCCGTTCGGCCACCGGCTTCAGGCTCATCTTAGGATTCGGTTTTCCCTTCGGCCGCCCAAGGTGCGAAGCGAGGATCAGCCGCGCTCCGTGCCTCAGCGCATACTCGATAGAAGGTAAGGTCTCGCGAATGCGCGTGTCGTCCATCACCCGACCGTCGTCGAGCGGCACGTTGAAATCAACGCGCATCAGAATGCGGTTGCCGTTAAGAGGGAGATCACGGATGGATAGCTTGGACATTTGGCTGGTCGTCCTTATTTAAGTTAGCGACGCGTCGCAGCGTCATAAAGAAACGACGCCGGTAGCGCCGCATTAAGAATAGCGTCGTCTCGCCGGCTGGAGCCTAGGCTGCTCCCCACGCTCCAAAACCGGCGGAACGCCGTTGGTTTCCAAGACCTACAAAACTGACCTACAAACCCTTGCTCGCAATGTAGTGAATCAAATCTCGCACGCGGCAGGAGTATCCCCATTCATTGTCATACCAGGAGATCACCTTCACGCAATTGCCCGCGACCACCAGCGTCATCGGCGCATCCACAATCGACGATCGCGAATCACCCTTGAAATCCGATGACACCAACTCGCCCTCCTCGAAGCCCAAATACCCCTTCAGCGGCCCGCTCTCGGAGGCTTTCTTCAGCGCCGCATTCACTTCTTCCTTCGTCGTTTTCTTTTCCACCCACACCACAAGGTCCACCACCGAAACGTTCGGGGTCGGCACGCGCATCGCGAATCCATCCAGCTTTCCCGCCAACTCCGGAATAACCAGCTTCAACGCCTTCGCCGCGCCAGTGGAGGTCGGAATCATATTGATCGCCGCCGCTCGCGCCCGCCGCAGATCTTTATGCGGAAAATCGAGAATCACCTGGTCATTGGTGTAAGAGTGAATCGTGGTCATCGTCCCGCTGACGATCTTGAATTCGTCATTGATGACCCTGGCGATGGGGGCCAGGCAATTCGTGGTGCACGAAGCATTCGAAATAATGTTGTGCTTCGCGGCGTCGTACTTTTCATGATTTACGCCCAGCACAACCGTGATGTCCTCATTCTTCGCCGGAGCCGAAATAATCACCTTCTTCACCGAACCGCGCAGATGCTTCTTGGCATCGTTCGCGTCGGTAAAATGCCCCGTCGATTCGATCACCACCTGCGCTCCCACCGAATCCCACGGCAGCGCTCCCGGATCTCTCTCCTTGAATACTTTGATCGTTTTGTTGTCGACCGTAATGCTGTCCGCGCCCGCGCTGATCTTGTTCGGCAGGTTGCCCAGAATCGAATCGTACTTAAGAAGATGCGCCAGAGTTTTCGGATCGGTAAGATCGTTCACCGCCACGAATTCCAAGTCGGGATCCTTCAACGACGTGCGCAGAACGTTACGGCCGATGCGGCCGAAGCCGTTGATGCCAACTTTAATTGCCATGGTTTCTCCCTATCTTATAATTGCTTCAGGCTAACAGCAGAAATCTACTAGGCTGTAAATGGAACAAATGATGTTAGCAGGATGCAGAAGCGGCGTAAATGATCGGAGCCTGTGATTCGAAAGGTGGTCATCCCATCACGGAACGCTGTGCGGACGGTTCTTGACAGCCGGGTTAAAGAAAGCTTATTTCCAGGAACGCATCTGCCCTGCTAAACGGAGACGACAATCGTGCCAACAGATACTTCCGGTTGATGGTCGCCCGCGCGTGCGCGTGCTCTTCCGGTGGCAAAATTCGGACCGTCGCCGGGAACTCCGCTCCCGTAACTTTTCCCCGTATCGTCGACGGAGCGACCCGAACCTGCGGGTTGTTGCGAATGCGTTTGGTCTTGCCCATGTCGCTACGCGTCATCACATACAACCGGTCGCCATCTTCTCCAAACCACACCGGAGTCGCAACCCCCGCCCCACTCTTACGAAACGTGACCAGAGAAATGTATTTCTGCCCGTGAATCGCGGAAGGAACCTTTCCAGCCATAACGACATTTTAGCCTCTGTGCTCCAAACATGTGGAGAAAGCCAGGCGTGCGCTTCGGATCATGTGGGGACAGCCGCCTCGGCTGTCCAGTTGAGCGAAGCTCGACAGCCGCTTCCTGCCGCAAAGACTCCGGTTCCCGTTCCACTGTCTGCCGTGGTTCGCAACCGCCACCTTCGATTGATCCCGCCCTCTCTTCTGTGTTAAAAGCCTTTTATGCGCAAATGGATGCGCGAGCGCTTGCAGCGCCGCAAGAAGTCTCCCGCCGATGCCTCTGGCCAACCCGCTCCTCCGCCCCTGCAGCCGGCATATTTCGATGCGGATCAGCAGCCCGAAGCCGCGCCCGACAACGCCAGCACCGAATCGGAAATTTCAACTCCTCCACCGGCCGCCTCCGCATCGTCACCGTCTCGTCGAGCCCGCGCCCCGCGGCCTTCACCGGAAGATCAGCCATCCCATGTTCAATCCGACGCTCGATCCGAAGCTCAGTCCGACCCTCAATCCGATGTTCAGTCTCCCGCCCCGCCGCCTTCATCCCCTGGTTCATCGCCGGGTCGCAGTCGACGCCGTCGTGGCGGTCGTGGCCGAGGCGGCCGTGGCCGCGAACAAGCCGTTGCGCAAGCCTTCGCTCCCGCTGCCGTAAAAGGATCCATCCCGCCAGTTCCATTCGAACCTGCAGAATTAAATTCTCCACAAGAAGTCGGCGCAGAAGCAGAAGAAGGAAATGAATTTCCCGATGCAGCGCAAGTCCAGATTACGCCCCAGATCACGCCCCCGGTTCTCGAATCCGCAGCGCCCAAAGCTCCAGTAATTCCTGCCGCGCCGCCGCGTCCTCCGAAAGGTATTGTCGTACTCGCAATCGGACTCCCCGGTTCCGGCAAGAGTTCCTGGTTCAAGCGCCACAACGTCGTCCCGCTTTCCAGCGACATGGTCCGCTCGTTACTTTTCGACGACGTGCGTGAGCAGCGTTTTCAGGATCTCGTCTTCTCCAACCTGCGCTCCATGCTGAAAGCCCGCCTGATCGCGAAGCGTCCCATGAATTATGTCGACGCCACCAATCTCACTCCCCAAGAACGTCAGCACTGGATCAAACTCGCCAAGGATTATCAATATGAAGTGCACGCAATTTTCTTCGACGTTCCACTCGATGTCTGCCTCGATCGCCATCAGCGCCGCGACCGCGTCGTCCCTGAGGACGTAATGCGCCGTATGGCCGCCAAGTTGAAGCCCCCCGCATTCGAAGAAGGCTTCGCAAAAATCACCGTAGTCCGCGTGAAAAAGAAAGACCCCGAAGCCAGCTAGAAACTAAAGACCGACGGTCCTTGTGGCCCGCGAAGGGCGAAGCCCGAAAAAGGGAAGGGCACGAGTTTAGAGGTTGCGGAAAAACCCTCCTTTGCACTCGGTTTTGGGTGGCGCAGCGGTTCACCGCTGCGATAAGTGGCTTATTTTTCTCGATGCCGGCTTTAGCCGCTGGGAAGCGTCGACCGCCAGAATTGTGTTTTTCCGCAACCTTTTCACTCGTGCCCTTAAGCTCTCCAAACAAGACCGCGCTTTAGCGCCCGAGACGAACGACCAACGACCCGTCATCCCTTCAAGTACGGGAGCATCTCCTTAAACGCCGCCGACGCCGAAGACCTCATCAACTCATAAACCATCATTTCAGTCGACGAAATCACCGCCCCTGCCGCCCGCATTCGATCCAACCCAATCTTCCAGTTCCATTCCGTGCGCGAACTCACCGCGTCCGACGCTACATGCACGATATATCCCTCGCGCAGCGCAGCCAGCGCCGTCTGCATCACGCAGATATGGCTCTCCATCCCGCACAGCAGCAGAGTATTGCGGTTCCCCGGCAGCCGCTTCAGCAGCGTGCAGAACACTTCGCTGCCAAAACACGAGAACAGATTCTTATCGATCGCCTCAGTCTCCGGCAGCAACGCCGCAACCTCGGGAACGGTCTTGCCCAGCCCCTTCGCATATTGCGTGCTCACAATCGCTGGAATCTTCATCACCCCCGCCGCGCGAATCAGCAATTGCGAATTCCGTACCAACTGTTCCTTTTGAAAAATCGGCGGCAAAAGCTTCTCCTGAATATCCACAACCAGCAAAGCGCATCGCTCCGCCTCCAGAGTTTGCCGAGCCGCCTCCACGTGATCGACAGCATGATGATCGCCAGCACTCCCCGCAAGCCTTTCAAGACTGGTTGCCATACTTCCTCCCTGAGCGACAGCTCCCCAACTAGATTCTACTCAAGAACCCTTAGTGCACCTCCGTGATCCGGTAGTGGGTTGCAGCCCATCCTTGCCCGGTGTCATCCTGAGCGTAGCTGTTCTTCAGGCGTAGCGAAGGACCTCAAGCTGAACCGCCATAGAGCGTCAGCCAAACTGCACCACCACCTGTGATCCTCTGTGTTCAAGGTTTTTGAGTCTGCGCCACGAAGGCTCGTCGTAATCTGTTGACCACCTCTGCCCGGAACCATAAAATGAAGTGGGCGTTCATTCAACGCTCGGTTGAGTCCAAAATTGCCCCCTCGTTCAACGGCTAGGACACCTGCCTCTGGAGCAGGCTATCGGGGTTCGAATCCCTGGGGGGCAGCCAACAATTTCCCAATAAAATTAAGGTTTCCGGAGCATCGCCGCTTGGCGAGACCGAAAGCTGCATTCCGTATCCGCACTGCTTCGTCGCAGGTGCGGCACCGCGGCGGCAACTCGTGTTTGATCCCGATCTTTGGACGAAGTAGTCTTCATTCGAGGATGAATAGCCATGACGGAATGGTTCGCACGCCCCGTCTTACACGTCAAGGACGTTGAGGCCTCGCTTCGCTTTTACACGAGCCGGCTCGGCTTCACCAGCCCTTGGCGCTACGACGAGGACGGCAGAGCTTATGTCGCGCAAGTCGACCGGCAGGGCTGCGCGCTTATCCTGGCCGATACCTGGCCCGAGAAGGTTGGCAAGGGCCTGATGTTTATTTCTCTGAACGTCAAGCCGGAGACTAGCGAAACGGCGACGCGTAAGGCTGCAATCGCGGCGTTGGATGCACTGCGCGTGGAACTCGAGGCCAAGGGCATTCCGGTCAAAGAGGGTTCGTGGGGCTACCGCCTGCTCGTGGTCGACGATCCCGATGGCAATCAACTCTTCTTCAACTATCCGGCCGAAACTGCATCCGGCAAGACTGCTGGTGATGGAGCGTAATCATCGGCCTCGCGTCGCCAGGGCGCGCGGCGGCCTATAACGCTGCCGTCGCGCCCCTTCGTCTTCGTCGATTTATTCTTGCCCTTGTAGCATCGCGGTTCGAAACCGATTGCCCGGTGCGGCAAAATCTGCCGACCAGTGGCGCGCCTGGGCGATGCAGATGATGTGGAGGATCAGAAACAGCGGCACGGCAAACGTAGGAATGTAGCTCATGGGAAGCACGGTCATGGCTCTGGTAGGTATTCCGTGCGGATCGATAATCCCGGAGAGCGTTCCGAGGGCCAGGGCGTTGACCAGGTCGGTGATTCCCAAAACCTGCCAGAAGATAAAGCCTTTCCGATGCCCCGGCTTGGCGAGCCGGAGAGCGGCGAACGGTGCTGTCACGCCGATAGCGATATCGCCCCATCCAGCGGACCATGCGAAGAACCCGGGCAGAATCTTATAGGCGCCGAGGACCAAAAAGACAAAACCTGCGGTGCGCAAGCTTTGCACGATGGTAAGGGTGAACGGGCTCAGCGAGAGCACGAACTGGCGGAATCCGGGCGACGATGCAAACCAAACCAGGAACAGAACAATGGGCGCGACCACGGCGATGCCCAATGCGATCGGCGGTGTATTAGGATCGTTGCGGTAGAGGTGCATTGCGGACGAGAACAGCGAAAAGGCGAACCAGGCTGCCAGCAGCCCGGCGCTGATTTTGGCGTATTTCGACATGACGGTCTCCTTTTGGCGAATCTGCTTTTTGCGAATTGCTATGAAGTGACCGTTGCGGTCACTCCGTTGGCTAGCTTGAAAAGATCGTTCCACCGCTTGTCCCCGAGCTGAGCTCGAAGTGCGTGCTGGACTTTCTCCCAGTGGGGACGCGCTCGCTTGAATTCGGCTTTTCCGGCGTCACTCAACGACAGCCACCGCTCCCGGCGGTCGTCGCCAAACCGGCTGACGATCCAGCCCCGGCGCACCATGATCGCAAGCGTGCGAGTGAGCGTAGTGCTATCGATGGCCAGGATCTCCCCTAGCGTGCCCTGGGAAACTTCTCCAGCCAGGGACAAGGCCTGCAGAAGGGTGAATTGCGTGCCTCTGAGACCGAGCGGCCGGAGAGCCGCGTCGTAATGCTGGGTAAGCGCGCGCGAGGCACGACGGAAACTCGCGCACAGGCAGGGCAGAGGGATTGTGGCGGCGCTCTTCATGTCATAATAGATGCATATGCATCTATTGTGATTCAGGAAAATAGAGGCACGCAAGAGGATAGGCCACGACCTCCCGACGTCAGGCGGCCTTCTTGCATGGCGTGATCTAATTCTCAAACACACATGATCATCCTTCTTATGGGAGTCTCTGGCGCAGGGAAAACAACAATCGGAGAATTGCTGGCCTCAGACCTTGGATGGCAATTCGCCGACGCCGATGACTACCACTCCGCAGCGAACGTCGAGAAAATGCGAAACGGCATCCCGCTGACCGACGCCGATCGCGCACCCTGGCTCGAAACCCTACGCTCGCTGATTGCCTCGTGGATTGCCGCGAAAACGAACGCCGTGCTCGGCTGCTCCGCCTTGAAGCAAGCTTATCGGGAAATTCTTCAGGTCTCGCCGGAAGTCCGCACCGTCTATCTCAAGGCTACGCCCGAAGTGTTGGCGCATCGCCTGCGCGCGCGACACGGACACTTCATGACAGAACGGATGCTTCAGTGCCAGCTCGCGACCCTGGAAGAACCCGGCGACGCCATCGTGGTAAACGCCGACCGCTCGCCCACAGAGATTGTCGCTGAAATTAAATCGAAGCTGGCTGGTTGATGAAATCTTGCACTGGAATCTTGCCCCGCCGTCCCTCTCAATTTCCAACAAATCGCGCATACAAACTACGCGCCACACCGGTATCCGTCGTCCCTTTGATAATCGCCCGCCCATCCGGAAATAGCGTCATCTCATAAGGATCGCGCCAGAACTTCAACACAAACTCGTTGTGCCGCACCACGCCAAGCGCCTGCAGTCGCCGCTGTAACTCCACAAAATCAATCGGCCGCGCCCGCTCGTGAATCTGCACCGAGTTGCGCCCGCACATCGTGATATGTGGACGTCCTTCCCCTGCCAGATGCACAAACTCCCGCTCGCCGCACGTCCGGCAACCCGCCAGCGGCTTCGCGGCCGCAATCTCCGCTTGCTCGTTTGTCCACACGTCGCACGACCATAGCGTCTTGCGCAAACGCTTCGCCGCCTCGCCGCCCACCAGCAACTTCACCGCCTCGGTCGCCGCAATCGAGGCCACCACGTTCACCGCACTATTCAAAATGCCGCTGGTTTCGCAAGTCTCCACCATGCCCCGCGGCGTATCCGGAAAAATGCACGCCAGGCACGCCGTTTCCCCCGGCAGCACATTCAGCGTCGCCCCATAACTGCCCACGGCTGCCGAATAAATCCAGGGCAGGGAACTCTTCACCGCATAATCGTTCAGCAAATATCGAGTTTCAAAATTGTCAGTCCCATCGAGAATTAAATCCATTCCATCAAGCAGCACTTCAATGTTCGATGGAACCAAATCCTCCACACGGCTGTCGACCACAACTTCCGAATTGAAGGCCCGAATCCTCCGCTTCGCCGCAATCGCCTTCGGCAGCGACTCGGCCGCATCCTGCTCCTCAAATAGCGACTGCCGCTGCAAATTGCTCGGCTCAACATAATCCCGGTCGATAATCCGCAGCGTCCCCACCCCGGCGCGCGCCAGCAGAGAAGCCAGTGCCGACCCGGTCGCGCCACATCCCACAATCGCGACTCGTTCCGCTGCCAGCCGCCGTTGCCCCTCCGCGCCGATTCCACGAAACAGAATCTGCCTCGAATATCGTTCCTCGAAATGCGCGCCTGTCTTTGCATCGGCCTTTGCTTCGGCCTGCGCCTCAAACTCTGCCTCGATCTTCGCCTTTTCCACGTCATGCCCCAAGGAGGTCACCAGTTCCTGCTCGCAAAACCTTTATTATAAGGGGCTGAACTCCATCAACCGCCGGATGCATACAACACGGCCTTTTCGCCCATCATCGAAATCAACCAACGGGCCCAAGGATCCTATTTGCTGAAACGGTACGCGTCGTCGCTCCTGCTGATCGTTCTTTCGACCGGGATTCTGCCCGGTGCGATCGCCCGCGCCGCATCAGCCCAGCCCACCGCCCAAAACTCGCAAGGCAAGCAACCTTCCGCAGCGCTGTCGTCAATGTCCACCTACGTAGGGCGCATCGTCCACTCCATCGATCTTCCGGGAGTCGCAGACCGCGAACGCCTCCTGCAAATGATTCCCCAAAAATCCGGCCAGCCCCTCGATCGCAACGACGTCCGCGAAAGCATCCGCATTCTCTTTTCCACCGGACGTTTCGCCGACATTCAAGCCGAGGTCATTCCCTCCGGATCCGAAGTTCTGCTTACCTTTTCCACTTCACCGAACTTTTTTGTCGGTGCCGTCGAGGTCGAAGGCGCCACCAGCCACCCCAATACCAATCAACTGCTGAACGCTTCCAAGTTCCAGCTCGGCGAGCTCTACACGTTCGATAAACTCGATCGCGCGCTTGAGAACATGCGCCAGCTCCTGCAGGAGAACGGCTACTATCGCGCCCGCGTTACCGCCGAAAGCACTTCCAACGCTACGAACCAGCAAGTCAGCGTCCTCTTCCACATCAGCGCCGCCGAGCCAGCGCACATCGGCGAAGTCAAACTCACCGGCCACTCGTCTCTATCTGAGGCCGAACTTCAGGACATTGCTCGCATTCATCCCGGCGATCGTGTCACCGCCGCCCGCGTCACCAATTCTTTGCAACACCTGCGCAAGAAATTCCAGAAACAGCAGCGCGTTCTCGCTCAGGTTTCGATTGCCGAGCAGAAATATCATCCCGAGAGCAACGCCGTCGACTACACATTTCTCATCGACCCCGGCCCGGTTGTGGTTGTCTACACCCTCGGCTATCGCGTCAGCCGTGGTGTTCTCAAGAAACAAATCCCAATTTATGAAGAGAATGCCGTCGATGACGATCTGCTCAACGAGGGCAATCGCAACCTCCTCGATTACCTCCAGGCGCGCGGCCTGTTCGACGCCAAAGTGAGCTTTCAAAAAGAAACCATCGATGAAACTCTACGTGTGATCTATCGCATCGATCCCGGCCCCCTGCACAAGCTCGAACTCATCGACATCACTGGCAACAAATATTTCTCCCGGCAAATTCTGCGCTCCCGCCTCCAGATTCAGGCTGCAAGCACGTTCTCCCACGGACGCTACAGTGGCGCTTTGCTCAAAAGCGATGTCGAGAACCTTCAGTCGCTCTATGTCTCCAACGGATTTCGCGACGCAAAAATCCAGACCAACGTCGACGACAACTTTCACGGCGCCGAGAATCACCTCGCGGTCCGCCTGCTCATCGACGAAGGCCCGCAAACTCGCGTCGGCGATTTTCGCATCACCGGCAACCACGCCATCAAGAGCGAGGACTTCAACGATCTCGAAACCGAAGCCGGCCAGCCCTATGCCGATCAAAAGCTGGCCAATGATCGTGAGAAAATTCTCAACCGTTATTTCAACCTTGGATTTTCCAACGCCACCCTCGACATACTCGCCAATCCCTCGCCCACTCAACCCGGCCGCGAAGACGTAACCTTTAACATCAACGAAGGCGAACAGTTCTTCGTCAACCATGTGATGGTCGCCGGACTCGACCACACCCGCGAATACGTCGTCCAGCGCGAAGTCCTGGTCGCTGCCGGACAGCCGCTCAGCCAGCAGGATCTCCTCGACACTCAAAGCAAGCTCTACGACCTTGGCATCTTCAGTCAGGTCGATGCTGCCGTCCAAAACCCCGACGGCTCCGAGTCCCAGAAAAATGTTCTCATCCAGTTGCAGGAGGCCAAACGCTATACCTTTACTTACGGCGTCGGCCTGGAATTCGAAACCGGACTGCCCGCCGGAACCAGCTCCCCCGCCGGTTCTACGGGTGTGAGTCCACGCGTTGAGCTCGACGTCACTCGTCTCAACGTCGGCGGCCGCGACCAAACTTTAACCTTCCAGTCTCACGTTGGACGTCTCCAGCAACGCGGCCTCGTCAGCTACGAAATCCCCAAGCTCTTCAACAACAGCCGCTTCAAAATTTTCTACACCGCCTTCTACGACAACAGCCTCGATGTCTCCACTTTCACCTCCCAGCGGCTTGAAGGCAAAATCGATCTGCGCCAGCAACTCGGAAAGATGCAGGCGAATTACTCCACCTCGATCACCTACCGCTTCGATTACCGTCGCGTCAAAGCCAGCAACTTCGCGCAGGACTTTTCCCCCGCCGAATTCAATTTGTTCTCGCTGCCTGCTCGCGTCGGTGGCCCTGGTTTTACCTACATTCGCGACAAGCGCGACAATCCTCTCGAAAGCACGAAAGGTCAATACTTCACCCTCGACGCTTTCGGCGCCTCCAGTTACTTCGGTTCTCAGGCTGATTACGGCCGCGCACTCGTCCAGGATTCCACCTACTATGCCTTCGGCCCGCCCAAGCACAAGTTCGTTTTTGCCCGCTCCACCACCATCGGACAGGAGCAGGTCTATCGCGGCACTCGCGTTCTTCCACCCGGAGCCTGTCAGGTCAGCAACTTAGCCACATCCTGCAACCAGGGACTTGACGTCATCCCATTGCCCGAAGTCTTCTTCGCCGGCGGGGGCAACTCGCATCGCGGTTTCGGGTTAAATCAGGCAGGACCTCGCGATCCCGATTCCGGCTTCCCCATCGGTGGTACCGCACTTTTCGTCAACAGCGAAGAATTGCGCCTTCCGCCAGTTACCTTGCCCTACTTGGGGGAGGGCTTTGGTTTCGCCATCTTTCACGATATGGGTAATGTCTTCACGGCTGGCCACGATATGATTAAAGGTATGCTCCGCTGGCACCAGCCCGATCCATCGCAGTGCCTGCAATTCAGTCCGGCCACCGAAACCTCGCTATATAACGGTTGCGTCAGCCGCTTCGACAATTCCGGCTACGACTACACTTCTCACGCCGTCGGCTTGGGGTTGCGTTATAAGACACCCATCGGCCCGTTGCGCTTCGACTTCGGATACAATCTCAATCCAACGGACTATCTGATCGGCTACACCCTGAGCACGGCACAAGCCCCCACTGCGCCATTCAGCCCGCAGCGCCTGGGACACTTCAACGTGTTTTTCAGCATCGGTCAGCCATTTTGATTTGGAATTAATTGGATTTAACTGGGATCTCAGAACGGAACTCAGACGGAAATTCAAAGGAACTTCAGAGTTGGGATCCAAAATTTAGATGAGCAAAACGATCCACAAAGCCGTCGCTGTCGCACAAACGCTCCTGGCGCTGGTGCTCATCCTTGTTCTAACACTCGCCATCGCCACGGCTCACGCCTCCGCTGAAGTACTAGACCGCATCGTCGCCACTGTCAACGGTCGCCTCATCCTTCAAAGCGATTTGGACGATGCCATCTGCTACGAAGCTCTTCTCAGCAATCGCGCCTTGGATCAGTTCACCGCCGATGATCGCCGCGCCGCGCTTGATCGCCTCATCGATCAGGAGCTTCTTCGCGAGCAGATGAAGTCCGCCGATTTCCGTCACGCCACCGAAGCTGAAATTACCTCTCGCATCGCCGAAGCCCGCAAACTTTACCCTCAAGCCGCTGCCGACTATGCCTGGCAGTCCCTGCTCGCGGGCTATCACATCACCGAAAAAGATCTTCGCGCCCGCGTTCAACAAGAGATCGACCTGATGCGCCTGGTCGACGCCCGCCTCCGTCCAGCCGTCCAGATCGATTCCAAATCCGTCGAAGCCTACTATCGCGATCAGTTCGTTCCAAAGTTAAAACAGTCCGGCGCATCCGAAGTCGCACTCGCCGATGTTTCCGCAAAGATTCGCGAACTGCTCACCGAGCAGAAGGTCAGCGAGATGCTCGTCTCCTGGCTGCAAACTCTTCGCTCTGAGAGTCAGGTTCGTCTCCCCGGCATTACCCCACCCTCCAACGACCCCGGAGCCAACGATCCCGGAGTAAGCTCGCAGTGACCGTCGACACCGCCGAAACTTCTGCCGTTCCAACTCGTCGTCGCAGGTGGAAGTACCCGCTCATTTTTTTCGGCGCAGCGTTGCTCGCTTCTCTCGCGTTGTTCGCTTACATGAACACCGCTTCATTTCAGTCGCTGGTGCGTCGCCGCCTGGTTGCCGAAGTCGAGCGCATCACCGGGGGCCGCGTCGAAATCGGTAGCATCCACACCACGCCGTTCCGTCTTCAGGTAGATGTCCGCGAGATCACCGTGCATGGCCGCGAGTCTGCCACCGATGTTCCGCTCGCTCACATCTCCCGCATCGTCGCCCGTCTCAAGATCAGCTCGCTGCTTCGCTCCGAACTCGCCTTCGACGAAGTTGTTCTCGATCAACCCGTCTTCCACGTCGCCTTCTATCCAGACGGCACCACAAACTTTCCTGCTCGAAAAGCGGCTACACCATTTGATCCCGGCGCTACGGTCGAGCAACTCTTTTCTCTCTCGATCAATCGTCTCGAACTTCGTCACGGCCATCTTTTCTGGGACGATCAAACCATCCCTCTCGATTTCGCCGCCCGCGATACTGCGCTGCAGATGGATTATTCCTTCCTCAGCTCTCGCTACGATGGCCGCCTTCTACTCGGCTTCGTCGATACCAAACTTTGGGATTACCGCCCCTTCGCTTGGACTGGCTCCGCGGAATTCACTCTCAATTCCAACTCCGCCATAGTTACCTCTCTCAAATGGAATTCCGGTCACTCGCATCTCTCCGGCAACGGACAGATCACCGATTTCCGCCGCCCTCACCTCCAAGGGTCCTACGATGCTCAACTCGATCTCAACGAAGCCGCATCCATCGCCCGCCGCCGCGATCTCCGCTCCGGCATCCTCGAATTAAAGGGTCACGGCGATTGGTCGCTCGATCAGTTCGCCTCCGCCGGCTTGCTCACCCTCCGCGATTTTGCTTGGCAGGACGATCAACTCGCTTTCTCCAAGGCCGCGCTCAGCACCGGCTACTCCGTCACCGATCAGGAATTCAAGCTCTCCAAGCTGCAAGGCAGGATTTTCAACGGAAGCTTTACCGGCGATGCCGAGTGGCAACATTGGCTCGCTCCCGATCAGCGACTCTCGCCCGTCGCCAAGAAAACCTTCGAGACCGCAACCATCTCTGCTGCTCCTCCACTTAACAAGTCCGGCCAGAAAACCGCCGCGAAGCAGCCTGCGCCCAAGCGGCCAGCCATTCAAAGCACCATGATCCAAAGCGGAACAATCGCCCTCAAGCTGCGCGATCTCTCCGCCGATGAAGTTGTCGCCGCTCTCGGCGCCCGCACCGAACAACTGCGCAGCCTTCATCCCGCCGGATTAACTTCTGGCTCAGTTGAGGCTCGTTGGAAGGGAACTCGTCGCGACGCCGAAGTTCAATTCGCCCTCGACATCAGTCCGCCCGCGCATCCCATCGCATCACCACAACTCCCGCTCACCGGTCATGCCACCGGCACGTATTATTTCGCCACCGACACGCTCGACCTTCCTCAATTCACTCTGACCACGTCCACTAGCCGCATCCAGGCTTCCGGTTCGCTCTCCGCGAAGTCCTCGCTTCGCCTCTCCGTTTCCACCACTAGCGTTGCCGATTGGCTCCCGTTTATTTCGGTCGTGCGCGGCCCCGCAATGTTTCCCGTCACGCTGAATGGCCGCGCCACCTTCAATGGCAACATGACCGGATCGCTCTCGTCTCCTCAACTTTCCGGTACTTTGTCCGGGGACGATTTTGATTTCAACCTCCCTGCGACCGCCGGCAATCGCCCATTCCACACTCACTGGGATTCTCTTTCCGGCGCACTTCAGCTTTCTTTCGACGCCGTCGCCCTGCGCACCGCCACTCTCAGCCGCGACGACACCTCCGCCGAATTCGATGCCAGCTCCACGCTCATGAACGGCCACTTCACTCGCGACAGCAATTTCAACCTTCGCGCCAATATCCTCCACGCCGACCTCGGCGAGCTGCAAGCGCTCGCGGGCATCAACTATCCCGTTACCGGCCAGGCCGACGTTGCCCTCGAAGCTTCCGGAACTTTTGCCGATCCTCGCGGCCACGGAACCATTCATCTCAACAACGCGTTGGCCTACGGCGAAACCATTCAGCGATTCGATTCGACTTTCCAACTCGGCCAGGGTGAGATTGCCCTCAACGACATCCGCCTCTTGCACGACGATTCCGTCACCGAAGGCAGCGCCGCATATACTCCATCGACTCGCGCGTTCCGTCTCGATCTCACGGCAAATAATTTCGACCTCGCCCGCGTCCGCCAGCTTCATTCCAATCGCTTGTCTATCGAAGGCCGCGCCGATCTCGTGGTCAAAGCCTCCGGCACTTTCGCCGCGCCATCCATCACCGCGCAGGCCCACATCCGCAATCTCTCGCTCGATCACGAACCCGTCGGCGAACTCGACTTGCAAGCCGTTACTCAGGGCAACGAGCTGAATGTCACTGGCAATTCCCATCTGCAGCGCGGCTCGCTACTTCTCAATGGCAAAGTCCAGTTGCGCGAAGACTACCCCGCCACGCTTTCTTTTCAAATGGATCAACTCGATCTCGACGCCCTCTGGCGCTCCTATTTTCGTGGCCAGCTCACCGGTCACTCCGCAGTCGGCGGCACGCTGGCTCTGCGCGGTCCGCTCCGTCACCCTTCGCAATGGACTCTCGACGGCACCCTCTCCGCGCTTTCACTCGACGTCGACAACGTTAACCTTCACAATCAGGATCCCGTTCGCTTCTCTCTCGCGCGTGAGTCCGTCAATATCGAACAACTCCATCTGCTCGGGCAGGGAACCGATTTCACCGCACATGGCTCCGTGTTGCTTTCCGCACCCCGCACCCTCGATCTCACAGCCGACGGTCGCATCGACCTCAAACTGCTCTCCAGCTTCGACCCTGATTTCACTTCCTCCGGATTTGTCTCGATGAACATGGCTATTGGCGGCACGTTCGATGAGCCTTTGCCGCACGGTCGCCTGCGCGTCGAGAACGGTGCCATCCTCTATGCCGGCTTGCCCAGCGGTCTGAGCGAACTCAACGGCTCGCTCCTTTTCAGCCGCGAGCGTCTCCTGATCGAGACCCTCACCGCCCGCACCGGCGGCGGCACACTCGATCTCAAAGGTGATGCCTCCTACTTTAATGAGCAGCTCAACTTCAACCTCACCGCCACCGGCAAAGATGTTCGCCTGCGTTATCCTCCCGGCGTCAGTTCTACCGCCGACGCAAAACTAAACTGGATCGGCACTCGCTCCTCGTCCACCGTTTCCGGCGAGATCTTTATTAATAAGATGTCGGTCACTCCCGGCTTCGACTTTGGTACATATCTCGAACGCAGCCGCCAGGTCACCAACATCACCACTGCGAATTCTCCGCTGTTTAACGTCAAGCTCGACATCCACGTCCAGACCGCTCCCGAACTTCAGATGCGAACCGCCGTCGCCCGCCTCTCCGGCGATGCCGACCTTCGCATCCGTGGTTCCGTCGCCCGCCCCGCCGTCCTCGGACGCGTTGACATTCTCGAAGGCCGCGCCACCGTCCACGGAATTCACTTCACCCTCGAGCGCGGCGACATCACTTTCACCAATCCGGTTGCGGTGGAACCCCAACTCAACCTCCAGGCTTCCACCCACGTTCGCAACTACGATCTCAACATCACCCTCACCGGCACGCCCGATCACGGTCTCAACGTGAACTACCGCTCCGAGCCTCCTCTGCCCAAGTCCGACATCATCGCCCTGCTCGCCCTCGGCCGCACCAACGATCAATCTGCCCAACTCCAGGAACAATCCGGACAAAGTATCTTCTCTGACCAGGCGAGTGCGCTCATTCTCAATTCCGCCATCAATGACACCGCTAGCAGTCGCTTCCAGCGCCTCTTCGGCGCCAGCAACATCAAAATCGATCCCCAGGGGCTAACCGGCGAAACCACTCCTCTCGGCCGCGGCCCGCAGGTTTCCATCGAGCAACAATTCGCCAACAATCTCTCCCTCACCTACTCCACCAACGTCTCCCAGAGCTCGCAGCAGATCATTCAGGGCGAGTACTATGTGAAAGGAAATCTTTCCGTAGTCGGCACCCGCGACCAGAACGGCGTAGTAAGCTTCGACCTCCGCATCCGCCGCCGCAAAAAATAATCTACCTCACCGCCGCAAGAATGATTCCCCTCACTAAAAAACGACTTCCTGCACTGCCGAAAAAATGACCCCTGCACTGCCGCGAAAAACGACCCGCCTTAAATTGTCATTCCGACCGGAGCCGGAGCGACAGCGACGGCGAAGTGGAGGAACCTGCTTTTCTGTTTGTGGGAGCCTTGACTTATCCCCCCAACTTAGTTGTGGAGATGGTTTCTAGACGCAGAAAACCACTAGCTCTAATGAAGCATCGCTCTCCGAAAAAGCACCGCTCTAGAAAATCGGTAGCTCTACAAAACATTAGAGCTGGCTCATCCCCACCACGAAAAAGGATGCTCCACCCCGTAATATTCACAAGAATGTCGTAGACTTCAAATCCGAAACCCAAACGCCGAAAGCCGCTCCTACATGCCACGCAATCGAAATCCGGAAGCCGAACATATGGTCGACTCCCAACTCCGCTCCCGCGGCATCACCGACCCACGCGTACTCGATGCCATGCTGCGCGTTCCTCGCCACGAATTCGTCGCCGAGAGCAATCGCGCCGAAGCCTACGAAGATCACCCACTCCCCATCGGCGACGGCCAGACCATCTCGCAGCCGTACGTCGTCGCCCTGATGCTCGAATCGCTCCAACTCACCGCCACCGACACCGTGCTCGAAGTCGGCACCGGCTCTGGATACGCCACCGCGCTTCTCGCCGAACTCACCGCGAATGTCTTCTCGATCGAACGCCACGCCAGCCTCGCCGCGAACGCCCGCTCTCTTCTCGTCGCACTCGGCTATTCCAACGTCCGCGTGTTCACCGGCGACGGCACGCTCGGCCTTCCCGGCTACGCTCCCTTCGACGCCATCCTCGTCTCCGCCGCATCTTTCGCCATCCCTCCCGCCCTGCTCGCCCAACTCCGCGAAGCCGGACGCCTCATCATCCCCGTCGGCCCTCCCGATTCCCAGCAGCTTCACCTAATCCGCATCATTAACAGCGAGCCAGTAGTCTCCCTCCGCGACCCCGTCCGCTTCGTCCCCCTAATCCCCGCCCCCGAGTGAAGGAAATTTAAGCTGTCGAAGACAGTTCCCGGAAAACAGCCTCCGACGCCCCCTCAAAGTTTTGTCATTCCGAACTGCCCGAAGGGCAGAGAGGAATCTGCTGTTCGCCGCCGCCGCCCATCACCATCCGGTAGTGGTGCAGTTTGAATTGCTCCAGAATAAATAACGGCAAGTTAAATGCACTAGGAAAGAACCAAATCGGTATGCGAGGCAGTCCAAGCAACAAACTGCATTCATGGACAAGCGAAGAACTAGGAAAACCGGAATTACTACTACATCTCGGGATGGTTGTGGGTCTAGTGAAGCTGCACACGGAAACTGCACCACTCTACTACCCACCATCCACAACCACAGCCGCCTGTTCTACAATCCCCTCAGTGCCCATCCTCCATAACCTCCGCGTCACCCTCGAAATGATCAAGTGGGAGCACTCCATCTTCGCTCTCCCGTTCGCCCTCTGCGGAGCCATGCTCGCCGCCTCCGGCCTTCCCACCGCCCACCAACTTTTCTGGATCGTCATCGCCATGGTTTCCGCC
>Ga0210391_10000316_pt1 | contig 55303 bp, 46 predicted proteins | sample IncBWC12OmetaG_FD_160573 | JGI IMG/M metagenome (GOLD analysis project Ga0210391, IMG submission 160573) | Forest soil microbial communities from Barre Woods Harvard Forest LTER site, Petersham, Massachusetts, United States - Inc-BW-C-12-O ...
AACTATCTTCCGAGCTAATCTTGCTTCCATTCAAAGCACCTCTCTATAGACGTCCGCAGTCCGCTTTGCCATCAGACTGGCGTTGAAGTGTTCTGCAGCATAGGATCGACACGCATCCTCGGAAGGTAACAAGTTTGGATGTGACAACAGTGTTACCAGATGTCTCTCCAGGTCTTCCTGGTCTGAAGACGGAAATGTAAGACTCTCAGACAGCGATGCAACTACCTCCGGCAGGCCTCCGACAGGCGTGACAACAGAAGGAGTGCCGGCTGCGAGAGCTTCCGCAGCGACGAGGCCAAAGCCTTCCAGTGCCAGCGTAGGAACAACATTCATATCAGCAGCCCGATAAATGAGCGGGAGTTTCGCATCCGGCACAAAGCCAAGTAGTTTGACACGTTGCTGCAAACCGGACTGCTCGATTTGGGCTTCCAGCGTTTCCCGCAGGCGTCCCTTCCCTGCAATATAAAGGACGGTATCCGGATGTTCTTTTGACACGCGCCGCATGGCGGCAATCAGAGTTCCCAGCCCCATGCGATTCACCAGGCGCCTGACGGAAACCAGGATTCTTCTATCTTTCGGCCAGCCAAGAATGTCTCGTGCCTGCTCGCGAGATTCGGGGACAGCAAATCGTTCCACATCCACCGCTCCGGGAACGATACGCACAATCTCTTCCGGCACTCCATAGCTTCGGACAACCACTTCTGCAAAGGCGCGAGACAATACAATCACTCGCGCTGCTTTGCCATAGACTGCCTTTTCGACTCGATGCTTGAAGGCCGCCGTCACTCCGCTCGCGCCTTCTTCGCGGGACTCCGCAGACCAGGGCCCATGAAAATGCACGATGTGAGTCGAACGGTTTAGCCGGTCCAGGGCAGGGATTGTGTACAAAGCAAAGTGTGAAGCCACAATCTGCGGCTTTTTTTCATTTATGATTTGAGTAAGAGTTCTGCGCGCCCCCAGTAGTCGGCGCCATGTCGACGATGTATCGGGTGCAAAGTTTAGGATTCGACCACCCGTTACTTCTGCGACGTCTGCCGGGGCAGCAACAGCGCCAAAAAACTCCACCCCTTGTGCCGGGAGATATTTGGCAAGATCCGCGGTTACGCGGCCCGAGCCACCAGCACCCTCGGTAGCCCAGGAGATTGCTATATGCAGGGATGAAATCCTGGATGCAACGGAATTATTCACCAATGCTTTCCTTGCTGAACTATGAGGATTCCACTTTTAGTCTAACGCGGGTTGACTGGGCCCGATGCACGTACGCGCCACATCTGCTCGGATATTTCATTCCAATTCCTGCTCGTAATCGAAGCATCCATATTTTTTTGATGCACACCAGAAACTCCGCGTCATAACGATGAGCGCCCAAATACAATCAGAAGTCCTACTGCCGGAAAGCGAACGTGAGCCAACCACGCCGAGTGGGAGCGATCGCCATTCCCCCATGCGCGTCCTGCTCTTTGACCACACTGCCCAGCTCGGCGGAGGAGAAATCGCTCTACTGGACCTGATCCGCTTCTTCGATCGTTCTCGTGTTACGCCTATTGTCGTATTGGGATCGGATGGGCCCCTTGCGGATCGCCTGCGCGGCCTGGTCGACCTTCACATCCTGGAAATCGCGCCTGATGTTCTTCACACACGCAAAGACACTCTCGGGTCCGGAAGTGTAGTTCGACTGAAGACCGCTTTTCAGATTTGCGCGTACGTGCTGCGACTGGCCGACTTTATTGAAGCGTACAACATAGAGCTGATCCACACAAATTCACTCAAAGCTGACATTCTTGGCGGAATTGCCGCCAAGCTCACGCGGACCGCGGTCATCTGGCACATTCGCGACCGCATTACGGAAGATTACTTGCCGAGATCAGCCGTCAAGGTTATGCGCACTTTGTGCCGGATGATTCCGGATTTCATTATCGGAAATTCCGCCGCGACAATAGAAACGCTGCAACTCATGGGAACCCCCCCTAGCATGCCCGTCGCATCCGGGGTGAACATCAGTGCCTACGAACAGGCAGCAACTTCTTCGGCGTCTACTGCAGGCGAGATAACAATCGGCCTGGTAGGCCGCATCTGCCCATGGAAGGGGCAGCATATTTTCCTGCAGGCTGCCGCTGAAGTGCACAAGCGGTTTCCACAGACGCGCTTTCAAATCATTGGAGCAGCCCTCTTCAACGAACAGCAGTACGAACGAGAAATGCGCGACCTCGCCCGAACACTGGAGTTGGAGCATGCCGTTGAGTTTACCGGTTTCCGCAACGATGTCCCCGACCTTATGCGCAAGCTTGATATTCTTGTCCACGCATCAACCACCGGGGAGCCTTTTGGGCAGGTCATTGTGCAAGCAATGGCAGCCGGCAAGCCAGTGGTGGCCACAAATGGAGGCGGCGTGCCGGAAATCGTGATACATGGCATCACAGGATTCCTGGTCCCCATGGCGGATGCTACGGCCATGAGTTCAGCTATCTGCGCTCTTCTGGATTCTCCGGAAACGGCTGCTGCCATGGGGAGCGCCGGCAGAATGCGCGTTCTCGAGCACTTCACGATCGAAACGAGCGCGCGAAAAGTAGAAGCAGCGTACGCTGAAGTCCTATCTCGTCGACAAGACATCGTGAATATGTGCCGATAACTCAAAGTGCGCTACGTAGAAACAGAGAAACCCGTCCTTGCGAATTGCGAGGGCGGGTCCTCAGTTCTGTTGATTCGACTAGGTAGTGGGAACAATCTTCAGAAAAGTTACAGTTGGCGACAGATCCAGATTGTACGCCTCTGAATTCACGCTGACTGTACTTAATACGCCATTGCCGTTAATCGATGAATTGCTCTGAACTTCGTAACCGGAGTCCAACGTCACCGTAACTGCCTGAGGCGCCACGTTTATCGTTGTATTGTTTGCGGGATTGTAGACCGGCAAATTGACCCACAATGCGAGATAAAATGAGCCGTCTCGCTTCTGCATCAACAGGTGGTGCACGTTTGCCGTTGAGCCGGTCAGGGTGTATTGGAGCTTTCCAGGAGTAAAAGAAGCTCCCTTATCGCTGAGCCAACCAGTAAATGCCTTAACGGCAGTGTAGGCATATTTGGGCTGTAGCGTGTTCGTCATCAGCCCGTAGTCGGCGGACGAGGGCTCGTCTATCAATTCATAGGCGTATGTACGGTTAATCCCGTGCGTCATCATCTCCAAGATAGTTTGAATCGTGTAGAGCGACGCAACAGAATACGGCACGGTATAAGGTGTCTTGGTCGTCGAGAGTTGGATGTACCCGGTCTCGGTGACGTATGAGGGAGCGCCGGGCGCGGTTATATTGGCATTGTCCAACCACCATAGGATGCTTCCATAGGAGTTTCTTTCCGCGTCGGTTGAACCCCAGCCACTCGTTCCCGGATTTCTCCCACCAAAATACATATGAAGATTGCTGAAGTTCTGATATTGCGAGATATTTCCGAGTTCGCTGTAGGATTCCTGGAGCACGAAAGAAGGTCCCAGCACAGGAACATGCAATGCCGTGCCTGCCTGTTGAAGCGTCGGAAGAAAGCTGAGAAGCGTACTCGCCCAGTTCGTTCCACCATTAACATCGAACTCGTCCGGCGGTTCGATGCTTTCCATATCTCCGGCCAGGACCTGAAAAGATTCGAGATCGGGGATGGTAGTTGACGGGTTATAAGAAATGACATAGTCCGTACCTATGCCCGCCGCTTTAACTGCATGATGAATCGTATACATCTGATTGCCCGCAGGCCAATCATAATAGCCGTCTCGGATATGACGGATGCCCGCAGCGCTTATAGCAGCGATAACTTGAGGGTAATGCTGATAATAGTACGTGTTGGTATAGGCAAAGTGGGTATCCACTCCGATCGAGTTAACAACATTATCTGCCTCGATCGCTTGTTCCTGCGCGCCTGACACTTGCACCGTCAGTAACACAAGAAAAGACAGAACGGTGAGCCATCGAATTATCATGCAGTAACGCCCTCTCTGGTAGTTTAGCTTCCGGAGTAGCTGCATGTTATCACGAAGGTAAGCGATCAAGATAGATTACTGTCGTCACGGTAATGAGTTCATGAGGCGCGACTTAGTCGATCTACGTCGACTACCTCCTTTTCTAATTCGGTCCCGTTTAGCCTAGTCGACTCTATATGCAAGACAGCTTTGTTTGAAAGGGCAACCGCGACAGCTCTACTTTCTGGACTCGCCATAATGCTCCCGTTGCTGCTGCGAAGATCGCATGTTTTCAGCGACGTTGTCCTGCCCATCGCAAAAGTCCGAACCAGAAATCGCCGGTAAGAGTGACCAAGGAAAGCGCCGGTCTTAGGAACGAGTTTGGCGCACATGCACGCCGATGTATGCCGACCGGGGAAGGGCAGAAAGCGGCGCTATGTGTTCCCTGCCGCCTTCGTGCTGCACTCGTTAAGACATACCGCCCTTACCAGACTCGGCGAGGCCGGTGCCGACGCATTTACAATCATGATGCAGGGAGGGAATTCGAGCGTGACCATCTCACAGCGATACGTGCATCCGACACCCGAGACGGTCGAGCTTGTATATGACAGGCTGGCGGCCCTTAACAGCCGTGTGTTGGAGGCTTCAAGTGGTCAGAGCTAGGCACGTTTTCGGGCACGGTATGCTGATCTTACTTGTAAGTTATTGATTATAAAAGCAGGGCCTGTAGCTCAATGGTTAGAGCAGGGGACTCATAATCTCAGCAGCCGCTTTTAGCTGGATTTGTTGCGGTTTTCTTTCCCTTGCAATTTCAGCCTCTTATGGGGTTGCGGTCCAAACCGGCACAACTCCGTCTAAACCGGCACCCGCTACAGTATCCGCTACAGTGGCGAGAAACAAGAGCCATTCCAGTTGGCCCTCGATGTCTCGGGAGTTGTCCGGACCCCCCACTGGTCGCTGCGGCACCGACGCCTTTGAGGGGTTGACGGAACCACAGTCCTGAAACGGTGGCGCAGATTTACAAAATAGAAAATAAACCTGCATAACTACGAAAAGCGCAACACGAGCGCAGTCGGAAATTTCTAAAATATCTTTCCTCAATTTTTTGAAAGGCGCAGGCGTTGGATTTCTGCACCGGTCTATGGGCTGATTGCGGTGTACCAAAACTTTATTTCTTACTCTTCAAACTTTGCTAAAACTTTGCTTTTCGGCGCAGTGTTTGTTGCTCTGCGCTTTCCAAAAAGGCGCAGAGTTTCTGCCGGATCATAGTTGAATTTAGCTCAGGGAAATGCCAGCGCTCTCCCTAGCCTACGCGGCAGGCGCGGGGGGGCCGATTGCGAGTCTGACTGCGATGCCATATAAAGGCTCCCACGGCCTCATAGAAGGCCGAACGATCTCCTATGCAGTTTAGCTCCAATGGAGATTGTTCAAATGGAAGCTATGGCCGTCGCACGAATCAACGGAAAGATGATTTCTTGGGCCTTACGCCGTTCTGGGGCTAGTCTCGATTCTTTAGCAAGTAAAAAGCTAACCCTACAGAAGCTTGCGGCTTGGGTAAGCGGCGAAGAGTTCCCTTCTGAAGGACAGGCAGAAGATTTGGCTGATAGGTTAGGCATCGCTTATCCGATGCTTTTCATGCCGACTGTGCCACCAGATGAACCCATCAAAATTCCTGATCTCAGGACGCTTGATGGGCGTTCCTTGCGTAATCCATCTTCCGGCCTCCTTGAGGTTCTCGATTCCACGCGTGCTCGTCAGAAATGGTTCCGAGAACAGATGGAAGAAGCGGGCCTTGATCCTCTTCCATTCGTTGGAAAGTTTTCTCTAGCCTCCGATCCCTCCTCGGTGGCTGATGATATGCGCGATGCCTTGATGATCGACGCACTACGCACACATGAAAGCAGTGACTATGAAGCATTTTTGAAGACGCTTATTACGAGATCTGAAAGTTTAGGCATTCTGGTGATGCGCAGCGCCGTTGTAGGTCACGCTTCACGCCGCCCCCTGAGCGTCAAGGAGTTTCGCGGTTTTGCGTTTCCTGATGATTTAGCTCCCGTAGTGTTCATAAACGACAGTGATGCTAAAGCGGCTCAGATATTCACGCTGGCGCATGAGATTGCGCATGTGTGGATTGGCGCTCCCGGAATATCAGGCAGGGCACCCAACGAAGAGGGCAACAGCTTAAACACCGTTGAGAGATTCTGTGATTCAGCAGCTGCCGAATTTCTTGCGCCAGAGCGGGAATTTCGATCTCTATGGAAACCCTCTCACCCTCTTGATAGAAACATGTTTGGTGCGAGCAGGCACTTTAATGTAAGTACGCTAGTCGCTCTTCGCAGAGCTCGAGATTTACGATTACTCACGCTATCCGAATTCTTTGCCAAAGTTAACGAGCAGTACGATGCGTACCGGCGTAGAGAGAGGGAGAAACTAAAGAAGGAGTCTCAGCAGAAGGAGGGAAAGAAAAAGAGCGGAAACTTTTGGAACTCTTTTGAGATAAGAAATGGCCGCACTTTTAATGCCACTGTTGTGAAGGCACTGAGGGAACAGCGAGCCACATACGCCGAAGCCGGAAGCCTTCTTGGCATCAATCCCGGAGCAGCATCACGATATATGCAGAGAATGAGCGCCGGATGACCAGATACTGGCTCGATGCGAGTTCCCTTATATGGTGCGATAGAGAACTGTTTCGATTAGAAACTATGCCCAAGTATTGGGCTTGGCTTGAAACAAAATTCCAAGAAGGCAGCGTGGTAACGCACAAGAAGATTTATCAAGAGGTAATCAAAGGAGCAGAAGGGGAGAAACCCTCACTATTAGCGAAATGGGTTAAGAACCGCAAAGGTGAGTGGTGCTCTTATGGATGCACGGATGAGAGTAAGGCCAAAATGGGAGAGATATCTCAATATTGCTGGGAAAAGTATGGGTTTGAGACAGCCAGTGAGTTTTTGTCCGGAGCGGACGCTCTGCTTATTGCTAGAGCCTACGTGGACGTTGGCATCGTGGTCACGCAAGAAAGCGTTCAGAGAGAACCTAGAATACCGAGCGTATGCGATCACTTCAAGGTAAAGCACATGCCGATGAACAAAATGAACATCCTCCTTAATATGATATTTGAACGACCCAGCCCTCTCCAGAATTTGGGTTATCCAATCGTATTTATTGCCATTTAAAAATCCCCATGGAAACTTTTCCCTGCGCCAAAGCTGCGCCCTCGTACTGGCTGGCTGAAGCAAAGAGAGAGAAGGCGTTGATGCCATTCACAGGCACGGCGGTACAGGACAACTTCGACGCGGACATGGACTGGGTGGACCGGGGCCGGGATCGAGGGTTGGGGATCAGCGGCGGCGGAGCAACATTGAGTGCCTCGCCTGCTACGGATCGCGCCTATAGGCACCCAGAGGCCACCACGATGCCTTGGACAAGGTCATCAGGCGTGCTTGCATGGACCATTCGTGGACAACTGGGACAACCAGCAGGGACAAGGACTGGGCCGTGGCCGGGGCCGGGGCTGTAGACGCGTTGGATCGGCAGGCAGGGCCGAAGCACCGTGCACCGACTGCGCGGAGGCATAGAGTGCTTGGAAAACGTTAATCCGATCTTAACCTGACTCCAAAACCGGGCGCAGTTTGAATCAGGATGAAATAGGAGAGCCTTGCAGCCGGCGAAGAGGAACGCAGCGTTCCAGCCCGGCAGATCCTCCAAGAGGCAGCAGCGGATACACGCTGGCGCGTCTCCCGGTCGGCGCGCCGCGCGGGCCGGGGACACCACCCGTAGACGTCAGTGGCTGACAAGATAGACTTGGCCTATGGATCAGACTCTTTCCCTCCTGCGGCGAAGGCTGACAAACGTCAGAGATCGTTCACTGGAGTTCATTGGCAATGTTGACTCTCGTATATCCGATGAGCCAAAAACATCTATGGGCCGGGGGGGAGCCTACGGGGACATTTGGCTTCATCTTTCGGACGAGGAGCAGAACCAAGCCAACGAATTACGCTCCGCAGTTCGCCTCTCGATGGCTGAGATTGCTCAAGCAGCGCAAAGATCGCTGTTAGTGGATGAGGCAGACATTCGTACTGTCGGCCATAACGCAAAGCGAATGGCGGCAGCTTTACGGTTCAAGCAGTTCAAACATTGGGGCGTTTATATACATCACGATGAAGGAACGTACCTTGGAATGGATCCGCCGGGTCAGTCAGAAAACGATCCCATTGAGCCGCAAAACGCCCGAAGAGAGTTCTTAGCAGGTTACCAAGAGACCATCGACTTGATGGACTTAATGACCGCTAAGCGTGAACAAGGGGACAACTATCTGACTTTGGGCGGTGCCAGAGGACAAGCAACGATCTCGTATTTGCCCGGCAGTGCTTTTGTCATGATGTGGATCAGTCCCGAGCGGCCAGAGTTGAATGATGTCCGGGACGTTGTCAGAGAGGTGTTCGGAGCTTTCGGAATAAAAGCGATTAGGGCCGACGAGATTGAGCACTCGGACGGGATTACAGACCGTATTGTCGACCAGATTCGACAATCAGAATACCTGTTTGCCGATCTCACCGGCGAGCGCCCGAGTGTGTACTACGAGATAGGTTTTGCACATGCTCTCGGTAAACCCGTGATCCTGTATCGAAAGAAAGGAACCATCATTCATTTCGATCTCGCATATCGCAACTGTCCCGAGTACGAAAATCTCGGCGACTTGCGATCAAAATTGCGCAACCGACTCACCGCGATGACCAATCGAGATCTGTGAAGCGAGGCGCGTCGGCGACCAGTGCAGCCCTTCATTGTCGTCAGGGCACGCGCCTGCTGCCGTGAAAGGATAGGAAACGTTTCATTCCTGCCACATAACACGGACTCACTGAGCTCTTAATTGAATGTGCCCTGATTTTTACGTGGAGGGCACACCCCTTCCCTCGGCATTTAAGCCTGTCAAAGAAGAATTACGTAGGTAGCCAGCAAATCTCTTGAAGGTGCAAGCGGCTTATTAACAACCCCAAAGGGTTATGCCATACGACCGGGACGCAGGGGATATAGTTGGATCGAGTACCAACTCGTTGCCCGGGTTTCGTCCGACTGCATCTTCATCAGGTGCCTATGCCTGTAGATTTTAAAAACAAACCAGCCCGTTGTTTTGCGGGAAAGCATGTGCTGGGAAGCAACCGCCCGTCTCCCGCCGAGAAGCCAGCTACCTTGAGCAGTTATAGATTGCACTACTTAGTTATTTACGTCAATATGTCAGTGCGGGGCGTCGAGTTGACTACCTTGAGCAGTTTTCTTCTCGTCAGTGCCTGTCCGCCCCGCATCCGTCCTGCACCTTCTGGATTGCCACTTGCAGACAGCAACCGATAAAGTTAGTTGCTTCCGGGAGATGTAACTAGCAACTGCGCTCGCGATATTCTGCTCTTAACCATTCGCACACAGTTAACGTGGTAAACACCCCGGAGGGAAGAAGTCTTTTGGGCGGATTAATTATCTAGGTTCCGGTTCTAATAAAACGAGGCGCAGCTTTTCGTCCCGTCAAAAAGCGCAGACTATCAATTGACTCCAACCAATGGCAAACTAGTCATGCTTCAGACGCATAGCGAGTGCACCGCATACTCTGCACTCAGCTAGGAGGCTGCTCATGGCGATCCAGAGGACGAGTGAAGAAGACAGAAATCGGGAGCGAAAGAGAATTGCTGACGAACTTCTGGCCTTCCGGCAAAAGTATTTGTTCACTCAAATCAAGATGGCCGAGGCGTTGGGAATTTCTCGACGTGCACTCCAATACGCGGAGGCTGGTGTTGCCTTGCTTCAAATGAGTACACGGGCGCCGAATAGGCTTGCTCTTTCACAAATTTGGTTGGTTAGGATGACGGCCATGCGGTTAATGACCCCCACATCCGCGGAATCCCATTTTGTTCTGGTAAAGGAATTCCCATTGTTGGTTGTACGGATCTTCGGGCGAGGTCTGCAGCGCGACGGCGGTTCCGGGTGTCCTACGACCCAACGCTCCACCAGCAACGGTCAAATAACCTGTCTTGTTCGGGTCCATTGATCCGATCGTGTAATAAAGGTGCTGCCCTTCGGCATGCGCTTCCAGCTTCCAATGCTGGCTCGGTTGATTAGACTGGCAGTCTCCGATTTGGATGCTCACTCCGTTTGGGGCCACTTCGAGGCATTTATTGTTGTTCTGAGCCAAGCTAAGTTCCTGCCAATCGTTAGAGCGCGAGAGATACCACTGCTGATTCGTAGCGCCACTGCTACCCCAAATGTCAACTGCAGAGCCAGCCGCTTCCCGGCATCCCGAGGTTTCGAGTACCAAACCGCCTGTCCCGTTCCCACTTTCGCGCGGGACCAGTGCATAGATTTGCCCCGAAGCGGGAAGTGGAGGTGTGGGCGGTGGTAGGGATGGAATTTTTCGCACTACTGGCCTTGGAACGGGAACGGGAGCGGGAACATTTACGGGCCCAGCGCCGCCTTGGTCAGTGTTTAAAGCAAAAGTCACAGGCGAGGAACCAAGTCGATGGCACAGCACGATTTGAGAGCCGTTGAGCTTATCTCCATCACGCAACGGATTATCGCAGTTCGCTCCGGCGACAAGAGTGTTGCCCGTCACTACGGGTTGCTCCATTTTCCGCGGATCCGGTTGCCAGTGAATAGTGAATGTAATTTCACTTCCGTTCAACGAATACTCTATGGTTAGGCTGTCGTTCCGATGTGATCCGAGCTTTTCAAACATGCACTGCTTCCAAGCCCCAATGCTCTCTCGTGGCATTAAGGATGCGGCGACAAATTGGGCCTGGTTGCTGCTAATCGAGCCTGCATTCGAGCCGCAGTGATTGTCGAACCAAGCTGAAGCGTCTGCGCCATCCAAATTGCCGCCAAACTGTACGGGAACCCCTTGGATCGGAACTCCGACGGAAAGGCCAGAGTCTTGACTGTGCTGCTCGCTGCCTCCGCGATTGCTGCACATCCAATTCTGGACTGTGCTTTCAAAAGACATGGAGCTGCTAGCCGTGACTATGTCCTTAAGGTGTTCATTTAAAATATCTTTGCACAGATCTGCGTCTTGGCCAAAAACAGGAAGGGTACACATCAAGAGGAGCCCTGCTGAAAGACGCATACCATCTCCAGTGGTGCTATGTAGATATGCAGATGAGAAGAACTCTTTTCCCATGGGATCGTCAACTAAAATCAGGTCGGCGGCCTCAGATTGTGCACGAAGTGGGCGAGGTGATGCATCGGCACATGCGGTTGATGCTGGCCGGGCTGGGCGTGGTGCTGTTAGCACTCGCTGTGGTGGCGGTGCGCAAGGGGTTCGGGAAGCGGGCGGCAACGGCCTGAGATGGAAAGAATGAGAACGTTACGCCGAGGATTCTGGCTGCTCACGGCCCTGCAGGAAGCTTCAACGCGGGGCCGGCGCTGCCTAAACATGGACAACACTCAAATGGTCCTCGGCGGACTGGCTGAACCGCTCAATGGTGTTGATATCCTCGAAGACCTTGCATGCTGTCTTATCGAAGGACTGCGGGGCAACTGCGATCTCAGGGCGAGCGATGCTTATTGGTCATATGCGGCGAGGATAACCGTCGAACTATTTCTCAACGATCTCGGCGTACAGAAGGTAGATTCATCCCTAGTCATCGGCAAGCCAAACGCCGCTAAGTCACCTGACTACGTGGCTGCTGTGGAGATTCCTGACACGTCGGCAGAAGTGGTACGCGAGCGCAGCGGAAGAACTGAGGCAAGCATGGAGGTCCCAGTGGCTGGAACTCCCCTTCCAGAAAAGAAAGGCGGCGGTATTACACTCCGCGACAACGGAAGGTTAAGAAATGAGTGCCGCCGCACTGACAAAGAGGGGCGTTTCACCGACGATCCCATTCATCAGAACCGTGAAACCTCAGGGGGCCGGTTTCACTGGCTCGATCCTCAAAGCTTAAGAAGACGCCCCGCATCCTTGGCGTCGTACTTGTTGAGCCAACCCTCGGCGTAACGCTTGTCTGCAGAGCCAAAAATCCGCTTGTAATCCGGATACAACCAACGCCAAGTAGTGTCCCTCGGTAGCTGTCCATCCTTTCCCGGCGTCGTCAGGTATTTGTGGTGCGATTCGGTAAGCACGTCAGCGACCACCGCACATGGCAAGATGTACGCACTATGCACAATCGGCTGAGCGCCCGAAGCGATTTCCAATGCCACGAAGCAGTAGAACAGTTGTTCATCCCGGATTTTTTCGTGCTTGGCATCCATTTTCCAGCCCTCAGTTGCGGTGACGCGGCGGGCCTTGACTTTGATATAGCGACGGTCTCCACCGTTACTGACGACGATCTCGCTATTCGGGGCACCTTTCGGCGCAGGGGCTGCGTTATACCTTCGCAGTAGCTCCATGACGTAGTGCTTGCCCGCGGCGTGTGTACCGGCTCTATCGGTGTTGAGTTCCATGCCCTTTATCGTGAGGCTGAATTATGAGACGCGCAAGTCCGCATTTTCACCGCCCCATGGAAGTCGCTGTGGATCAGGCTGCTGGCAGATCGTGAGTGATGATGGGGACAATGGGGACAATGGAGCCGATTCGCTTCTAATCCTTCCACTTGCAGGCGCGAACGCTTAAGCTAGATTGCGAGGTAACCCCAATGGCAATAACGGCGCTCTTCGAAAGGTTGCAGCGCAACGCATACAAAAGCCCCGGCCATGACCGAGGCTATGTCGCTACTACCGCATTTGGAATATTTGCCCTGCTGATGGGCATTATGTTCTCAGTGCGCGATCACAACTGGTCCCACCGCTCTTCATGGATCATTGCGGGATCGGCCCTGCTGTTCTGGGGCGTCACTGGCGCGGTCGTACAGCGTCCAGCTTGGCGCTGGGTCTGCGGTTCTATCACCGTGGCGCTGGCGGTCTTCTCCGCCTACGCTATTTTCCACTGGATGTAACGAGGTGAGGCCAGCCACACAGCCCCGTAGTGTCTCTGGGAGAGCCGCACACGTGCCCACGGCACCGCCGGGGTGCAACGCCCCCATGCCGGTAGGAGCGCCGTCAGGAGCCGGGAGCCTCGGCTTTGTGCATGTCCGCGCCGAGGTTGTCCCGATCCCCCGGTCGGCGCGATAGCGTTGACGGTTTCCAGCCTCTTCTTCACGCAGCAGAAACCGGGCAGGCGCAGGAGGGGCGGAGGAATATACTGACAGCGCCGCTGTGGGCACCAGAGGGTGAAAAATGAAAGCCGAAATCAAAAGGCTGCTGGCAGAGTTGGCGAACTCAAACAGGAGCCTCGGATCGAGAAGCAAAACCAGCCGCGACATTCGCAGGCAATTGCGCCGCCTTGGGCACTACGGCGGGCTGAGGAATGCAAATTAAAAACACGATGACAAAAGACAGAAAGTACAACAAATTCCGTCTGATTAAAAAGCCTGAGAGTCTGAGTCCTCAGGCGGCTTTCATCTATTTGAAACAGCCCGTGCAGGCGAGCAGTCGCAAAGGGCAGTCTTCACGCATCGTCCCGGCCATCTCCGCACCCGGTGTGCTACTTAGGGTTGAGCAGCTTCTTATATTCAGGCCGGGGCTGGTGTTCCTTGTCTCGAAAAGGGTCCTTTGCGCCCATTGGGCCGGGGACTGTCCCGGTTGAAACCATGACAGTTATACGACCCAATCACGTTTCGGGTCTTTCACGTATAAACGTTTTACAGTGCCGCAAGAGGTGCACAGGTCAGCAAAAAGGCTCTCCCTTTTCCCCCTCTCGGATCGTTTGAAAAAGCCTTTCTCTTTCTCTTTGCAGAGAAGGCCGGGGCGTACGTCACCGCCACCACCAGAAGCAGAAACAGTGAGACCGCTGATGAGTTGTGAACCGCCGCAGTGTTCACATGTGTTGTTGGGCATGGATAACTATAGCCCATGAGGGTAATTCATGATCTCCCGTACCGTCCCAAAAAGGGTAGGATTTGCGGCACTTCGCTGGACATGGTCACCCTGCCTGACTACGGAGCGCGTGCGTCTGGTGCAGGCCGTGCGCCGCAAGCGGCTGAGCATTTCGTCGCTGGCGGAAGAACTGGGGCGCAATCGCGGCGCGGTCACCCGAAACGTGCGGAAGCTGGCCGGGTTCGGCCTCGTGCGCGTGCGGCAGCAAAACAATCCGGGGCACGCGCCGGGAGATTAACCCTCGTCCCAGTCTCCGAACTCGACATGACTTCCATTAAGCGTTTCTTGAAGAGTCGTTTTATTCATGAATACGTGATCGTATTTTGACTTAGTGTTTCGCAGACACTTAGCGAGCAGTCCGCTAGCCGGGACGCGCCAATTGTTAGCTGTGTGTCGCTCCACCATGTGTTGATAGCTCAGAAGAACAAGCAGGTCGGCTGCTTGTAATTGAGGAGTTTGTTTTGCTAAGGGAAAGGCGGGATCGCCCAACCTGCCCTTAGTTTTCCATCCACTTTCAGGCCAATCGTCCGCCGCTTTTAATTGTTTGAACATCGCCTTTGCGTACTTAGCCATCGGCCTGTCTAGGCCGAAGAAGAAATTCGTCTGCCGACCGGGCTTGGTGTAATCGGTTATCTTCCTCAGGCAAAAACCGAAGGGAACAAAATACGGCTTATCAGGGTTGCCGCTTGAGCTAAACTTTCCGGTTTTTCCGACGAGAGTCGCACCAGTCATGAACTTTCGCTGCTTCAGGGAAAAAAAATTAAAGTCGTCAACGATGATCCCCACTGTCACCGGATAGAGATGATAGCTAGCAATCACCTCAGCTAGTTTTTCCAGCATAGGCTGGTGGTCGCGGGAACGGATCAAATCCGTCGCGTGAAAATCTTCTAGCGGAAAGTTGAAATCCTGAAGAGTAGCTCGCCACTTTTTGTTAAACCATTTCCATTGGCTGGCGAGTCCCCAATATCCAGCAATGACACAAATCGCAGCACCATCGTGAATTCCGCTTTCATCGAAGTATGCCTCGATCATCGTTGTCTTGTTCCTCCCGCAGCAACTAAGTTATTTTACTTGGTCGCTCGCTCGATTACGGGCTGTAGCTCTGCCGGATTGGGCCGCAGGAAGCGTTAAGCCTAAAAACAGCGGCATCTGCTGGAACAGTTTCAGGTGTTCTAGGCGATGGAAGTCCTTGCACAGATCGAGCAGGCAGACGCGTTGCGCCAGAAATCGACTGCTGACCCATTCAGGTCATAACCACCCAACCACAACAAGGAGAAAATCGAAGTATGAAGAAGTCAGCAACGCTCGCAATTATTGGGACCACCACTCTGGCAGGCGTCCTTGCCCTTGCATATCTCGTCTACGATCATACGCACATATCGCGGCCTGTTCGCTCTTGCCTCTCGTCACTGATAAGCAACCCCGAAGTGACCGATGAACAGGTACGCTCAACGCTGGCAGAGGTGCGAGGGTACGCTTCAACGTCTCGCGACTGGCAGCTTGTGAACGCTCTTGCCAACTCGATAGAGAACGCTGACAAAGCGGGTTCCCTCTCGTATCAATCGGGTTATGAGAGCGCACAATCCTTTGACAAGCTTTATGAGACGGGTCACAAGGAGGATGCTTATGCATTAAGTAACGCTGACCCCGAAGTTGTCCGGCTTCGTAATGCGGCTTGTTCTGCTCAGTTGAGGAGTTTGTCCGATGTGGCGTTGATCGGTGACGCAGTGGGAACCCCGGCTACCCTCAAACCCTCGGCACAACAGGCGTGGTTGTCTCTTGGGTTCACCGGCAGTCCGACAGCTTGCAACGTGATGACTGCAAGCAAGTGATGACTGCCACAGTCCACCGCATCATCGCCAACAGCGGCAGCGATGGCGTCTACTGCACGGGTGAACTGGCAGCGCGGACGACCGTCTGCTCGCCGACGTGATACTGCTTGGCGATGCGTTCGCGTGTTCGTAACGGTGCCACTTTGGCGCCGTTATTTTCCGGCCTGTGTTGAAGCTTCTTCTCCAGTTCGTACTGCAAGCCTCTGTAGTAGCTATCCTGCTCGTCCAGACTCCCGTAGCGAAACCAGATTGAGGTTACGGCGAGTTACTGATGGAGATAGAAAAAGCGAAAGGGGCGGCTGATGGCTCACCCGGCCCCGGACGCGGAAATAAAACGCGATCGCATGCCGAACTGCTGAGTTACGTCTATTAGGTTCATCGGGATACCCAGAAGTAAATGAGTATAAGAACCACAACAACCGCCAACCAGAAAAGGATCGTGCGAACGATTCCTTGCATGCTTCTACTCTAGCTGAATCCTCTGCGGGGACCACGGTTTAAATTTCAGCTATTGGGGCTTGGGCTTCTGCCCGTCCCCCGGCGGCAGCGCACGCTGGCGGATGGCGATCAGCCTTTCCTGTATGGCGTTGGCGGGCGGGAAAAGTTTGCTCAGATCGTAATCAAGACATAGGCTCTGATCGGTCACATGGCTCCGTCTTCAAAGTCTTCGTCATCCTCATCGAAGTACACGTTCGGCGCGCCTATCACGCCAATCATTGCAAGGCGTTCCTTCGTGTCGGTTATGTCCTCGTAGAGAGTTTCCAACTCGTCGATGACCTGCGCACGGGCACTGTCTGACTGAAAGCAATCCAGATAGTCGCCGACGAGCGCCGGGTCGAAATCGAGCGGCTCAATCCCACGGAGGAAATTCAAATATCCCGACGTCTCCTTCGTGTTCATGAAGAAGATCAGCAATTCCTTCCAGAGAACGTCTTCCGTAGGGATATCGGCTCTGCCAAGGAAAACCGTTTCCGCCTTCGACCCATGGCGCAGTTCATATGTGTAGAGATTCAGTTCTCCGGCACGCCCCCGCACGAGTTCGTAAAGCCCACTAGATATGTTGGCGACGATCTTTTGGATGAATTTCTTGTACTGATCCGTGTTCTCGTGCGCAAACATCGAGCCGCGATCCTTGAAATCGGCCTTGAGGCGCTTTTCGAGAAAGTCGAGCAGTTCGTGTTTTTCTTTCTCTAGCGGAAGAGGGGAGCGCAGTGAGAAGCGGTCGTACCGCAGGTTTTCATAGAACCTTGTGAGTAGGTGCAAAAAGGCGTTCTCTGGCTTGGAAAACTTGATGTCCTTGTGCTTTTGAATTCGGGCAAGTAGCGCCTGATGGTTGTGCGTCATAAGGGAGTTCTCGAACGCCTCTTGGTCGCCTGCATCGTCGTGTTCGAGCAGAATGATAGCGATCTTCATCAGGCGTTCGATGCCGATTGAGAGATGGTAGAAGACCTCGAAAAGGTCATCGGTATAGTCGAGTTGATGAAGCTCATAAAAACGGCGCAGGCCGTTGTAGATGAAGGTGCCAGCTACGCTCAACTCTTCACCGAGGCTGAAGTTCTTCCACCATTGTGTCTGAGACATGTTGTTCATGTGCGCCTTCCACTTGTTTCACAGTTGGATACTTAAGAGCTAAAAGAAATGCCGTCAAGGTAGGGAGTGCTCACGGCGCAGGAAGACGCGCACGTTCAGGAGCCGGAATCGGCCTGAACTTCTGAACCGATGCCAAGCAAGAGGTATTGCGCGTCGGGCATCAGGCGCTGATCGCGCACGGCGCTCCCGCTACCGGCGAGAGCGTGGCAACCCAAAAGCGCGACCGTCGTTTTCTTCCGGCCTATCGGCTTTTCAATGAAGCCTGTCAGCTTCAACCCCCCTGCACCAAACAAGTCGTGAATTATACTGCCACGCCCGCTATCACTGGGTGCTCGAACCTTATCAATACGAGTCTGAGCAGTCGTTGATGGAACATTTGGTCGATGGAGTGATAGCTCCTGCGGAAGCCAAGGTGAAAGGACTCAGAGACGAACTGTGACACGGGAACAGCAAACCAAGTGCATCGAGCAGAACTGCGAGGCGTTCAAGCGAACGATGCTCGGCAAAGCGTCGAAGATTCCCTCGAATTGGGAAGACGCTGAAATCCGGCAGTGGGTGATGGACTGCGCCAAAGATGCGTGGGTGTGCAAGATGGACAAGGCTCGAATGCACCGATACCAGATGGCAAAACAGGTTTACGGGCTGTAGCCTTAACAGATCGTAAAGCCCTGAGTGGGAGCCGCCGGATGCTACGGCATGACAGATAGTGGGGTGTTGGGAGGCACTATGATTAAACACCGTATGAGATTTTACGCAGTTCTGTTCCTCATGCTGCTAGGCTTAGGTTCTACTTTCGCCCAAACGTCCACCCGGACCCCGAACTCTGCCGAATCCATTAGTCCCCACGATCTAACAGGATTGGCAAACAAGTTTTCCGATTACGGCACCGACTTCAACTCAATGCAGAAAGCTGCTCAAGGCGCGAAAATTGAGGTTTTGGGGAACCTAGGGGAAGCCGCACTGAGTGCGTCAAAAGACTTAACCGCTTTAAACACCGAACTTGCGATGTACGACGCGATCAGTTGCAGCATTGATCGATTGAAGGTCAAGCGCATACTGACCGTTTCACTGACGTATTACATCGAATCGCTTGAATCAGCAATCATCCTCGTTAACGAGACCCTCACCCTCGTTAAATCTCCTGCTGGAGCGCAGACCGGTATCCAAATGAAAAACGATATGCGTGGAGCAAAACAAAAACTCGAAGCAATACTTGCTTCTTTGCACTGAAACATTGCAGCCGGTGTGCCCTGAGTGAGCCGCCGGATGTGAACACACAGGAGTCGAGGCAATTATGAGTGAGATTCAAACCGTCACCTTGCAACAGCTTGAGGACTTTTGGCGAACCGTAAAGGAGAACGAGGCCAAGGCCGGAGAATTGCAAGAGCGTATGAAGGCAATTGCGTTGGACCCCTCGAAGAGGAATGAAGCAGGTGTAGCCGAATACTGGTCCTTGGCTGAACAAGCGAAGCGGTATTGGCAGAACATTGATGACGCTTATAGAAAGTTTAGGGAAGCTGGTGACGACGAACGCTGATCAAATCGAAATTATTCATAGCTATTTGCAATCAGTGCGGGGCGGCGGGCGAGGCCTTGGGGCAGCGCTGGAGATGGGAAAAAGGCGAATGCGGGGTCGATCCTGAAGACTACTGAGAGGACATCAGAGGGAAGCGATTGACGATGAGCCTATGCGTTCCCGATTCGAGAAGTAAGGGTACGGAGGTACTGTATATACGCCAGCTTTGAACAGTGCTGTATGCACCTCGCCGGGATGGGGGATATCATCATTGCTTCGAGCAGGTCACAGCCATTTTTTAAGATTCCGGTAATCGGACGCGAGACCGGGGGTCAGCCTGCGAGGGTGGGGATAGGCAATCATGTCGGAGTTGGACCCGAAGCCAACGGTACAGGACTTCTCGCCGCTGGTTGAGGGGCAAGTTGTTAGCGGAACGCTTTTCAGCGAACCGATGCGGGTTGAGACGGTTCGAGAGAGCGGCTCCGGCACATGGGTGGTCGGCCTCTCTGGCCTGAACTCGGAAAGATTTCGCAAGGTCACCCTTGCTGCTGCCGATATCGCCCAACTCCAGATTCAAAGACCGCAGGCCACGTATCAAGGTGATGGGCATGTCCTTCGCATCGGGGTTCAAGCCTACTCGCTCGGCATAGCCTACGAGTTTGACCCATATTTTGGACTCTCGATCTCCCGTGTAGACCCGCTCCCCCACCAGCTTGAAGCCGTCTACGACTACCTCCTCAAGCTTGCCCGAGTTCGCTTCCTGCTGGCCGATGACGCCGGAGCCGGAAAAACCATCATGGCTGGCCTGCTCATCCGTGAATTGAAGCTTCGCGGACTTGCTGAGCGGGTTCTTATCATCTGCCCTGCAAACCTCGCGTTCCAGTGGCAACGCGAGTTGAAGGAGAAGTTCGAAGAGAAGTTCGTTGTGCTCAAGGGCGACCAGATTCGTGAGCAGTTCGGCATCAATCAATGGATTGAAACGCCAATGGTCATCACCTCGCTCGACTTGGCGAAACGCGAGAACATTCTTCCCGGTCTGAAGCAAGTGCGATGGGATTTGGTCATCGTGGACGAAGCCCATCGGATGTCATGGACGCCTCCCTCGCGTAAGACTGCACGCTATGCCCTCGGCGAGTTACTCCGAGACTCCTCCGACCACCTCTTGATGCTGACGGCCACTCCGCACAAGGGCGACCCGACTAATTTCAGTCTTTTCCTCCAACTCCTCGATGCGGACGCCTACGCCGATGTGAAATCCATTCGGGAGGCGATGGAACACCGCCGAGCCCCCTTCTATCTTCGTCGGACAAAAGAGGCGATGGTCTATTTCCCGCAGCGGATGCCCGACGGGACGTGGGAAGCCAAGAAGATTTTTACCAAACGCATTCCAACCACGGTTGACTTCCACATCGACGGTGCCGAAGACGAACTGTATCGCGAGGTCACCGCCTTCGTAAAGTCGCAATCGCACCGGGCTGCGGCGAACGGTGACGACCCACGGGCACGTGCGATTCGATTCCTGATGGCTCTTTACCAACGCCGCCTCGCTTCAAGCACTCATTCACTTCGCCGGTCGCTTGAGAATCGCGCCAAGCGGCTCACCGAATCGCTTAAGAAGGCACAGGAGATCGCACGCTTCGCTCCCCCTGACCTGCCCGACATGGAAGAACTGGATGAGATGGAGGATTCCGAGCGCGAACGGCTGGAAGACATCATCGCCGCCGTCAGCATTGCCCGGAATCCCGAGCAGGTGAAGGAAGAAGTTGCGGAACTGAAACTGTTGGTGGAGCACGCCATTCGCGTGGAGGATGCCAATTGCGAGGCGAAGCTCACTAAGCTCCGCGACCTGCTACACCAGCAGGGCTTCTTCGACAATCCGCAACAGCGACTCCTCATTTTCACCGAGTTCAAAGACACCTTGGACTATCTAGTGAGAAGGCTAAGGGAGTGGGGCTTCGGTGTCGGCACAATTCACGGCGGAATGAACATTGGGTCACGGGATGACGCAGGTACCCGGCTGCACGCCGAGCAACAGTTCCGCGAGGGTGCGACTCAAGTCCTCGTCGCCACAGAGGCGGCTGGCGAAGGCATCAACCTCCAGTGCTGCAATATTCTTTTCAATTACGACATCCCATGGAATCCGAATCGGCTGGAACAGCGGATGGGGCGTATTCATCGCTACGGCCAGACCAAGGACTGTTTCATCTTCAACTTCGTAGCCACGAACACGATTGAAGGTCATGTCCTTCAGCGGCTACTCGAAAAGCTTCAGGAGATTCGTGACGCGCTTGAGAATGATTCAGTCTTCAATGTCATTGGTGAACTCCTGCCGCCCACCGAGATTGAGAGAATCCTCCGCGACTACTATGCCGGAAAGATTGGCAACGCGGACCTCGAAGAGCGGCTCCTCCGTGACGTGAAGGAAGAACACTTCCGTGCAATATGCCAGAACGCTCTTGAGGGATTGGCGACGAAGAAGCTCAATCTTGAGATGCTCATCGAGCGGCGTGCCCGAGCGCAAGAGCGTCGTGTCGTCCCGGAAACCATCGCACGTTTTGTAAAAGACGCCTCGCCTTTGGTGCCGCTTCCCCTGAAGACATTCGTGACATTGCCTTATACATTTGAGCCGACCGCAACGCCCCCCGCTCTTCGCCAGTACGACAAACGTACCGATTGGAAGCTACAGCCTGTCGCCGCCCGGTACCCTCGTTTCTCTACTGACCGTGAGACTGCGGACGCGAATAGCCTTGAATGGGTCACACCGGGGCACCCGCTGTTTGAAGCTCTCCGTAGGCACGCTGTCGAAAAATCTCATGAAGCTCTGGCCGAAGGCGCGTGCTTCTACTCTCTCGAAGCCGACAGTCCCAAGCGTGTTGACTTCTACCGTGCCCGGATTGTGGACGGCCTCGGACAAATCGTCCACGAGAGGCTCTTTGCGGTAGAGATTTCCAAGTACGGAACTATTAGTGCCTCAAGCCCCACAGTTCTGGGAAATCTTCAGCCAGCCAATGTCGAAGTCACTCCTCTGGAACTCTCGACCGCCACTGAGCCTTCCGCGTGGCTTCATGAGAATATGCTCCTGCCGTTCTTGGAAGAAGTCCGAACAGAGCGCACCGCCGAGGTTGAGCGTGTGGCCGCACATATCGAGATGTCCCTCACCGAACTGATTTCCAAGGAGGACTCTTCCATCGGTCGCTGGGAGGACGAAGCGGAGCGTGGAGTGGAGGGCGCAGCCGGGAATCTCAAGCAGGCTGAGGACCGACACTCTCTGCTAATCGAACGCCGCCAGAACCGACGCCGGGAGATGGAGCAGCAACGGTCGCTCACGCTACAAGCGGTTGAACGCCTGACCAGCATCATCATCCTGCCGCATCCTGACCGTGACCTTCCCGGTATGGCGAACCTCCGTCCCGACCCAGAGACCGAAGCCGTCGCAATGCGAGTCGCAATCGAGCGCGAGGAGAAACAAGGCCGCGTCGTCGAGGATGTGCATGAGAAGAACCTCGGTTACGACATCACCAGCATCGACACTAACTCCGGCGAACTTCGGCTCATTGAGGTTAAAGGCATCGGGGCTCACGCCGGCACTGTCTGCCTCACGCCAAATGAGAAGCGGGTTGCGGAGGACAGGCCGGATTGTTATTGGCTTTACGTCGTTTCCAACTGCAAGAGCGAGGAACCGTGGCTGAATGAGCCCATTCGCAATCCGGCGAAGATGCCATGGATTGAAGTGAAAAAGGTTGACCATTTTTATCTGACGCTCACAGCCATCAACGTGGCCTCGACCGACCCGAAACTATACCCGGACAGCGGGAAGAGGAATTGAGAGAGGAACCGAGCGAAAGATGATTCCCAAAGAATGTAAGAGACTGGCCGAGGTTGATTTTCCCATCGCTCTCGTGAGCAAGTTCTCGGTTGCAGAGAATAACGTGAGGCATGGGCATCCTAAGAATTTGCATCTCTGGTGGGCGAGACGACCTTTAGCGGCATGTCGGGCGATGTTGTTGGCGTTGCTCCTTCCTGACCCGTGTGATGAGAGATGTACCGAGGACTTTAAGGCTCGTGCCAAAGAGGTGCTCCATAGACAACAGGGGGTCCAAACTGAAACAGACACAAACCTTCGGACTGCACTGCTCAGCTTCTTGGGAAACTACGCAGCGTGGGAGAACGCGACCAAACCAGCGTACTTTGAAACTGCGCGGGCACTAATCGATGCAGCGCACGGAACCGAAGCCCCGCTAGTAATAGATACCTTTGCTGGGGGCGGGGCTATTCCCATCGAGGCTTTGCGCCTTGGGTGTGATGCACACGCAAGTGACATCAACCTCGTCGCGGGTTTAATTCTCCAAACTGTTCTAAAAGACCTTCCACAACAGACCGTATCGGTGGCAGATGATCTCCGAAAACTCGGCAAAACCGTGGCCGATTCGGCCAAATCTCAATTGGCCGAGGTGTACCCCATCGATAGCGATGGAGAGAGACCTATCGCGTACATCTGGGCTAGAACGATAACCTGTGACTCTTGCGGAGCCGAGCTTCCGCTTATCAGGAGCTTTTGGCTGTGCAACAAAGCTAGACGAAGAAGAGCACTCCGATTTGTCGTTAAGAGGCATACGAATTCGCCAGCAACTGTAAGCTTTGAGGTATTCGAGCCCCGCAATGACTCGGAGGTGTCGCATGGCACTGTGAATAGAGCGAAGGCGACCTGTCTTGCTTGTAATATCTCTCTTCCGCCCGAACGAGTACGCACACAATTGAAGGCGCAGCAGGGGGGAAGTGATGTGCTATTTGATGAAGGCGGCAATCGAATTAGCGGAGCCCGTCTTCTCTGCGTTGTGACACTTGGGCAAGGGGCTGGACGGAATTATCGGTTACCTTCCGACGCTGATCATCATGCAGTGTTCTTGGCATTTGAGAAACTTCGTAATTCTCCAATCGCACCGCCAAATGAAAGCCTGCCGCCGCAAGGAAGCCTAGGGTTTCGGGTTCAACCGTATGGGATTGTTCATTGGGGAAGTCTTTACTCGGCGCGTCAAAAGCTTGCTTTATTGACGATTGCTCGGCTGGTTCAGGAAAGTAAAAAACCAGTGAACGGCTTAGTATTGGCTCGCCTCCTCGCGCTCTGCTTAGGAAAGACCGCAGACCTTTGCAATTCTGGGACACGCTGGAAAGCAGATGCAGAATGTCCGGTAGGACTTTTCTCCAGCCCTAAGATTCCTCCAATATGGGACTGGGCAGAAGCGGTTGTAACCGAGGAATCGAGCGGCTCATTTTTTAGTGCCTATGAGAGGACGGCACACGCAATTCAAAACTCACTTTCGTTTCAATCCAAGATTGGAACGACGACGTTAGCTGATGCAGTGAGTACCGGTCTCCCGGATGATGAAGCATCGGTATGGTTCACAGACCCGCCATACTACAACGCCATTCCCTACGCTTCGCTATCGGACTTCTTTCTAGTCTGGCTGAAGCGTGTACTGCCATCCGAATCCACTCTCAAGAATCCTTTCGATGCGTCGAACCCTCTGTCTCCAAAGAAGGAAGAAGCGATTGAGGATGAAACACAGGTACTTGCTTCTGGCGGCTGCAAAGATGCAGCCTTTTTCGAGAGCAAAATGGCTGAGGCCTTTGCCGAGGGTCGCCGAATATTGAGGAATGACGGAATCGGCTGCATCGTTTTTGCTCACAAGACTACGGAAGGCTGGGAGGCTCTTCTGTCTGGTGTAGTTCGGGGAGGCTGGGTCATCAGCGGCTCTTGGCCCATCGCGACGGAAATGGAAAGTCGAGTTCGGGCAAGGGACTCGGCTGCACTTGCAACTAGCGTTCACCTGATTTGCCGACCTCGTTCAGGGGATGCCCAAGTTGGAGATTGGGCGGAAGTTCTAGGTGAGCTTCCCAACAAAGTCGGCGATTGGATTGAGAAGCTCCAGTCGGAGGGTATTCGCGGAGCCGACCTCGTGTTTGCTTGTATCGGACCAGCAATGGAAATTTACAGCCGATACCGCCGAGTTGAGGACGCCGAAGGCCGGGACATTCCTCTTGGTGGCGACCCCACTGCAATTGAGCCCCACAATCGTGGATTTCTCGCTTATGTCTGGGAGACGGTCGGCAGGCTTGCTCTCGAACAGGTTTTGGGAACTGCCGAAGCCAAGGCTCGGAACGGCGCAGCGGGAGCCTTGGAAGAAGACTCTCGTCTAACCGCTCTGTTCTTGTGGACTATTCAAGCCACTGATACTGCGTCCAACGGCAAAGAGACCGAGGCGGACGACGCCCATGATGACAACGGAGATGAGGATGAGGACAAACCCAAAAAGAAAAAGGCTGGGTTGTCATTGATTTACGATGTAGCCCGTCGCTTCGCACAGCCGCTCGGAATTCATCTCGATAAATGGGAAGGCCGAATCATCGAGACTGAAAAAGGCGTCGTCCGTTTGCTCCCGGTCGGCGAACGCTCCACGCAGCTTTTCGGCGAAGCGGATGCCTCTGCGATGGCGCACCGTATCGAGCAAGACGTGAAGGCCAGCCGCAATTACACCTTCGCCTTCATGCAGGACGTGGCTGCACCGCCCGAGATTAAGCCACGCGGTCGCGGCAAAGCGAAAACGGCAGTTGCCGTTGTCTCCGAAACTCCGGCAACGCAGACCGTGACCACGCTCGACCGCCTACATGCGGCGATGCTGCTCCAGTTCAGTGGTCAGTCGAATGGCCTACGCGCCATGCTCAGGGAAGAGCAACAGCGTGGCCCTGATTTCCTGCGTCTGGCGAACGCCCTCACCGCCCTGTACCCAAAGGACAGCGAAGAGAAGCGCCTGCTCGATGCAATGTTATTGGCAGTGCCGAGGAACTGAGGCGGATGGAATGAGCGGTCAGGAAATCATCTTGAATCTGTGGTTCGTGATTGACGACGAAGGGTTGATTTATTCCCTTCGAGCGAGATGCTATGTCCACAGCGGCACGAATGAACAAAAACTCGCATTCTTACAGAGTGTCGCCGAGACAGATTACGTAATCGCGCAATCATTCGAAATTCCTGAGCGGTTTCATACCACCATCCATAACGAACACGGAAGCGATAAGTTACCAGTGGCTACATACAATGGCATTCGGCATAGTGTCCCCTTCGTCGCGTTGTTTGAAGATGTAATTCAGGAAATGGAGAAACAGATTCCAAAGCAAACAACGCTCCGCATCGGGCAACAGCCGATTGTTTGTATGACCCCTCTGCTAGGAGACGAAGACGGGAATATGCGTCCGTTGACGGAGAACACTGAACACATTCAGTAGATGCTTGGCGCAATGTTGTTGGCAGTGCCGAGGACATGACTCTATGAAACCTATTGATGTTTTTAAGCATGGCCGAAATCGGGCGGAGCATCTCCTGAAGCTGGCGGAACTGCTAACGAATACCCGTAAGCGAAACATGCGAAACGACTGGGCAAAGGACTTCAAGAAGTTTATGCATTGGAAACAGAGTGAGCAGATCGACCGAGTTGACGGAATCGGGGCAATCCTCATCTTGCGGCAATCCTCACAACTAACGTCAAAGACTTTCGGCGACGAGTACACGAGCGAATTGCTCAGAGCCGCTCACGTGACGATTGTTGCTGCTCTCGACCGCTACTGCCACGAGCTAATTGCGTCTCGATTTATCGCCTGCCTTAAAAACAAGAAGAACTTGAGCGCGGAGTTGAAGAAGATTGAGTTGCCGATTCAGGACGTACACAAAGCGGTCATCCACGCGAAGAAGCCGAAGAGTCGTCCTCTGATTTCGGTTCGCGCATCAGTGCAGGAGTTGCTATACAAGAAGACATTCCAGAGTCCACGTGAAATTGCTGATGGTCTCTCGATTATTGGGGTAAAGAAGCTTTGGGTAGGTTGTGCGACTCACATGGGATGCAACGCGAACGACATCACCAATCGCCTCAACAGAGTCGTTTCTCGTAGAAACAGAATTGTTCACGAAGGTGACATTGTCCGGCACAAGAAGGGTGGCAAGCTTCGGCACGCACCGATAACTCGGAAACAAGTAGCCGCTGAAATCATCTGGGTTGGCGACTTGATCGATGCTATTGAGCAATCGATTTGAAAGTTGAATGTTATGGAACCTTGGTACAAAAATACGCTCCCCCGAGCGGAAGTCCGCGAAGGACGCTCATTTAATCCTGATGAATTTGCCATTGCCTTAGAGCAGGTGGCAGCAAACAGAGGCCCGGACGATTACCGCGACCCGGTGAAGTTCTTCTCTCGCACATGCTTCACTCGTGCTCTGCGAGAGCACATCGGGATGATTCTCCGCCGTCTGGCCGGACAGACCGAGAACACCGCTCCGGTTATGACGCTGGTAACTCAATTCGGCGGCGGCAAGACCCACACCCTGACAGCCCTTTATCACCTCGCGAAGTCAGGCAGCAAAGTGAAGCACGACTCCGGTGTCTCTCAACTGCTTTCAGATGCAGGGCTGAGTGAAGTTCCTGCGGCTAAAGTCGCGGTCTTTGTCGGTAATGCTTGGGACAGCAGCGAAGGCCGCGAGACTCCGTGGATTGATATCGCACGTCAGCTTGCTGGGGATGAGGGCGTCAAAGCTCTGGGAGCGTCCGCGAAGGACATCCCACCCGGCACCTCTTCAATCGCCAAATTGGTTGAGGTGGCTGGCGGCTCAGTCATGATTCTCTGCGACGAGGTCTTGAACTACATCAATCGCTATCGCGGTGAAGACGCCGACAAGTTCCATGCCTTTATTCAGAATCTGACCGTCGCGATGACCGGAACAGAGCGGTCAGCGGCGGTCATCAGCTTGCCCCGTAGTCAGGTGGAAATGTCAGACTACGACATGCAGTGGCAGGAGAAGATAAACAAGGTTGTTCGGCGTGTTGCCAAAGACCTCATCGCTAACGACGAGGCCGAAATCAGCGAAGTCGTCCGCAAGCGACTGTTCGAGGACTTGGGCTCCGAAAAGATTCGCAAGTCCGTCGCGAAGGCATATGCCGATTGGTGCTTCGACCGACGTAGCCAACTTCCTCCAGAATGGACGGCGGTTGATACCGCCGCCACCGAAGCCAAGGCTCGCGAATACCTACGTGGCCGGTTCGAGGCTTGCTATCCGTTCCACCCGGCAACCCTATCCGTTTTCCATCGAAAATGGTCGTCTCTGCGGCAGTTTCAACAGACTCGCGGAGCGTTGGCTCTGTTTGCCCAGTGGATTTCTTTCGTTTACAAGGATTCGCATGTAAAGGCTCGAAACGAGCCCCTCATAACCATTGGTTCCGCACCGCTGGAATCCCAGAGTTTCCGTGCTGCTGTTCTTGGGCAGTTGGGCGAAGCTCGTCTTCTAAATGCCATAGAAGCGGATATCGCGGGTCAGACCAGCCACGCGATGGCTCTCGATGCGGACACATCGGGGGCCCTGCGGGATATTCACCGGCGCGTTGCCACCGCGATACTCTTCGAATCCTCAGGTGGACAGACCGACAAGAGTGCTCACTTGCCTGAACTGCGGTTTGCCCTTGGCGAACCCGGCCTCGAAACGACCTCTATCGACAACGCTGCGACACAGATGGAGGTTCGCGGCTTTTTCATTCGCCGCAAGGGTTCGGACGGATTCCAGTTCGGCTTCAAACCAACTCTGAAGAAAGTGGTAAATGACCGTCGCGCATCGCTAGACGAAGAAGAAATCGCAGCAGAGACACGCAGGATTGTGCAGAAGGAATTTGAGCGTGGGAAAATCCTGCCTGTCATCCCGTTTCCGGAAGATGGAACGTCAGTTCAAGATACGACCAAACTCGTGCTGGTGATGCTGAGCCCTGACCATGAATGGATAGACGACGGTTCGACAAAAAAGGCCATCTACGAATGGACTCGGAATCGAGGACAGTCACCACGTCTCTACCCCGGCTCCCTAATCTGGTGCATCCGAAAGCAGGGTCGCGATCTAAGAACAAAGGTTGAGACGCTTCTTGCTTGGAGGAACGTGGAGCGAGATTTCCTCGATGGCTCCTTGGCAGGAGAGTTCGATGCCGCCGACAAGGAGGAGATTCGTACCAAACGCGCAGACGCAGATGAAGCAGTAGTTGATGAAGTGTGGGCTGGATATCGCTTTGTAGTCGTTTATGACCCGAAGGACGACTCCGGCGTACGGGTCATTGATTTGGGAGCGGGACATGCGAATGCGGGTGAGACTCTGAGTGGTCGAGTCATCAGCACCCTCAAGTCTGGAGCACTCCTGAATGATTCGCCGGGGGCAGGGTATCTGGCGAGAAAGTGGCCGGAACCGTTCAAGAAGAACGGAGCATGGCCTATCTCCGCTCTACGTCAGGCCTTCCTCAATGGCACGATGGAGCGGTTGCTTGAGCCCGACGACTACATCCGACACAAGGTGCCCGAGTTCGTAGCCAACGGGGACTTTGGTTATGCGTCGGGGGCACAAGGGGACGACTACTACAAGGTCTGGTACAGTGAGGAGCTTCGCCAAGACGAAATCAGCTTTGACTCGGATGTGTACCTTCTGCTTCCTGCGATAGCGAAGGAACTAAAAGCGAAGGCCGCAGCACCCGAGGTTGTAGAGATGCCCACTCCTCAACCTCCCAAAACTCCGGGTGAGGTCACTGGGCCGTTATTTCCTCCACCGACAGAAGGCACATCGCCGCCGACCCCTAGTAAACGCACCATTACGGTTCGCGGAGAGATTCCCACAGAAGTTTGGAATCGACTGGGACGAACGCTCATTCCAAAGCTAAAGATGGGCGGCGACCTGAGCGTGGGATTGAATGTGAGCGTCGAGGTCGAGGCCGACACTGTTCAAGGGTTTCAGATGGAATTGATGCAGATTCTTCAAGACCTGAACATAGCGGACACGGTTAAGGTCGATTTGAATTAGCAGACCTTGCACATCGACAATGACCACGCGCAACCGACGCAATCGCGGCGCGGTCACCAGAGACGTGCAGAAGCTGGCCGGGTTCGGCCTTGTGCGCATGCGCCAGCAAAACAACCCCGGGCCCCGGGATCGTGCAGATGGTCGAGCCGGTGGCCCGCAAGCTGGTCATGCGGGCGGATATCTGACTATGGCTGAAAGAAGTGTTCGGCGGGGAGTTTTGTAGGGGTGCCGTGTCGAAACTTGTTCAGGGAGCCGACGGTAGCTGCTTAAGGCAGGACAGCACCCCCCGTCAGTTTCTCCCCCGCCAACGCAGATTTCAGACATTCCCAGCCCTATACGCGGAAAACAGGATCATTTCTTCCGTACCCTGCTGGCATCGCGCCTGTTCCGCCCCCCGGAAATCTGCTTTCCGCTTGTATGGTGCTGGCATTTGTTCGCATGAGGGGCCAGATGCACCGTGCTGGCTTGAAAATCCTGCCATGCCTGCAAATCTGCTTTAAGCAACAGGTGAGAGACCATACCGTTCTCCAGCCGAAAACCGGCATCGCCGAGCAGGCGCTCGAACGTGCGGCGTGTGCAAGGAACGGAGTTATGCACTACAGCCCACTCGTAAAAATCGACCCATAGAGTTCCTACGCCACCCCAGTCGTCCTTCCCCTCGCGGCAAACACAGCTATTCGCCATCCAGCGATGAAAGTCCGCACGCCATGCTGTTGGATCGTGGTCAGGAATTTCTTCTGGCGTTGCCGGAACACCAGCACTCTCAGAATTTTGGTTCACTACTAAAGAAGAGCGCGGTTCTCGCCTCCCTTCGAGCGGGAATGGCGTTCCCTCCGGCATTCCCAGCCATTGAATCGCAGCCAGCGTGTCCGCACTTAGCATGTTTTTTTGAGCTTCCATTTCCGTCTACCCCTGATACTTCGGCGTTGATCCGCAACATCCGCTACAAACCAATAACTATGCTGTGTTGAGGCACTTTTTCAGTCCGCAACAAAGAGGTTATGTTGCACTTCGAAAATCATCGTTTTCTCCAATAACCATGCGGGTTGTAGCGCTTGTTGCGGATAAATCGCCGTTAGAGCCAAGGTAGCGCTCAAAGGCAGACTTAAAATCGGCCAGAGTGTAGCCCTTAAGGATCAGACTGCCGATGCGAACGTCCCGCGATGAGATCTCAAATGGCCGGAGATGATGGGCCAGCCTTCTTACAGTCAGTTCAAACTCCTGCCAAGGCGATTCTCCGAGTCCGCGAAGGCTCTCCACCAGCGCCGCGCTCGAAACGTGGACTGCTCCTTCCGGCCACACAGCGCGAATATCCACCAGCAATTTCAGACTGGTTTGACTGTCCTCATCATCAGCGGTCTTACTGGCAGTCAAAGCGATGGCACAATGTCGAAGCTCCGCCATGCGTGAAGAATCCAGAACGCTGAGGGTGGCGAATAGAGGCTGCCAGATTTCCTCTTGCCGGTCGCGCAGGAATGTCAGTGGCGGCAACGCCTCATAGGCTTCACGGATGCCGTTGCTGGCATCGAACATCAAAGGTTCAATCCGCTGGCGAATCTCTGCGGCTTCCGGCGCGATGCGATGCTCGATGAATCGTTCAACCTTCTGCGCGGGTAGAGCCTTTTGCATCCGAACGACGATGCAGCGATCGGAGATGGTGTCCGGCATCCCACCAATGCAGGCGAAAGCCTTTGGACAGTAAACTGGAAATTCCGCGATCTTATGATCCTTGCCTGCGCATCGTGCAACGACCGCCCCAGCGCGATACCCGGCATTCAGAATGGCAATGACTGCAAGCGTATTTTCTGATTTTTGCTTGCTGTCAAGGATTTCAATCTCGTCAAGTAGCAATGTAGGCTTCGAGCCGCCGATCTTACGAAAGATTACGGCAGGCGTGATGCTGTGCACGCGCCACGGGCGGGCGCAAACGTATTCCAGCACCTCCAAGACGCGAGTTTTGCCGCATCCGCGAACCGGAGATTGCAGGGCCACGTAGCCGAACGCATGGAACATTTCAAAAATGTGCGTGGCGAGCGCCCAGAGAGCGAGTGGCAGGTAGCAGGGCGCTGGCAGGACGAAGAACCGCTTAAATAATTTCTCCACATCGCCGAGCAGTGTGGGCGCATCATTCAGCACGCGCCGCGCCTGCCCAATGATGTAATCGCGTGATAGATTTGTCGTAGACATTAGAAGATTCACCTTCAGGCCGCCTTCGACGCGGCCTCTGTTTTTTGATCTTGAATTTCGATCAACTCGCTAACTTCGGCGAACGTCAAAGCACTGGGATCGCGCTGGCGTGACGGCTCAGGCGCAAACACTTCGCGCAGGGCTTCGGCGATCTCGACGGGCATTTCTGGCGATGGTCCTTGTCTGTGCGGGCCGTCTTCGTGCTGGCGCTCAGCAACCTCAAGGCTGCGCAGCTTCTCGATTACCCCAGTGAAGGGATGTAAAACTTCGTCCTCCCCGGAATGGCGTGCCAGCAACCCGCCAAGCGCATCCTTCAGACTTTCCAGCTTCAGCAGTTCCCGGTTACGCTCGACTGCCGCGTGGTGCGCTGCCTGTTGCTCCTGCTCGCACCGCTCACGCTCCAAGGCCGCTTCGCGTACCTGCTGCGCCGATGGTGGCGGTCCGTCGAACAGATCGGCCATCTTCAGCCCAGCGGCTTCCAGAATGCTGGCTAACGCACATCCTGCCCAGCAGCGAACCAGCGTTCGGCCATCCCGGCCTTCGCAGATGCTCAGGCTCGGGCTGCTGTCATCGTGTGCTGGGCATCGCGCCTGCCATCGGCTTCGACCAGAGGGCCGTGCGTGGAGCAGATCGGCTAGCATTGCGGCGGTCATTACTACTTCACCGCCGCCACTTGCACCTTACCCTTGGTTCTAGGACGCCGCGGCGATTTGCCGCCATCCTCAATGACACGCTGTAGTTCTGACGCGCGGATCATCGTGCGAGCGCCAACCTTGCAGCGGCGCAGCCTGCCCTTCGATAACCACGCTTGGATCGTGTAAATACTCAAACCGCCCAATCTGCGGGCGGCTTCCTCGATGGAAAGTAGTTCGTCCATGCTCTTCTCCTAAGCCGCATTGTTGCGTGCAAGTCGAAGGTACCTTGACAAAGCGGAAATCGCCTCGTACTTTTATATACATGAATAAGCTAACTATTCATGACAGAAAACAAGGCTCTCGAAAGTATTCAGGAGAGGTCGAAGCTGCGCCACTTCTGGACTGGCTAAATTCACGAGGTGGCCATCTTCGCCAGCAGGCAAAGGCTGAGATAGAAAGAGCCATGGTATTGATTCTGTCGGTGTATAAGGCTGAAAACGCTCAGAGGGATCAAAAAGAATTAAATGAATGGCTGCTGCAATATACGTTCACCAATCGGCTCGATTCCGGGAAATCTGGTCTGATCTGGAGCCTGAGCGTCAACGCCGATCTCGCAAGGGACTATGTGAGAGGCGAATCTGAATCAGTCGCCCGAATTGTGGAACTGGCGAAATTAGGCGTGCTTGAACGGATTAGGAAATGCGATTGCGGCATGTACTTCTTCGCCCGCTTTTCGAGACAGCGGTTCCATGCGAACGAATGCACCGTGCGGTTTTGGGAAGCATCACCAGCAAGAAAAGAACAGAAGCGGAAAAAGGCCAAAGAGTATTACTACTTGCACAAAAACAAGAACACCAAGTGAGGGAGAACTATGTCGATTTACAAGCGCGGCAAAATCTACTGGTATCACTTCCTGTTCAACGGGGAGCATGTCCAAGAGAGCACAAAGCAAGGAAACCCACGGACAGCCCGCCAGATGGAGGCGGCCCGTCGTACCGCTCTGGCGAAGGGAGAAGTGGGAATCGAAGAACGAAAAGCCGCGCCGATGTTCTCGGCAATTGCGCAGCGGTTCATTGCCCATGTGGAGGCCCGCCATGAGAACAAGCCTCAGACGGTCAAGTTCTACGCGACGAAGCTGTCGCGGCTGCTCGAATACCCGCCCATTGCAGGGGCAAGGCTTGATCGGATAGACGAAGGGGTCATTGAAGGCTATGTAGTGGCCCGCCGCGCGTCTGTAGGCCCTGCAACGGTCAACCGGGAGCTTGCTACGCTTCGCAGGATGCTCCGGCTTGCCCATGAGTGGAGAGAGATTCAGCGTGTCCCGCGTATACGGCTGCTCTCCGGGGAGCGGGTTCGGGATTTCGTTCTCTCCCGGAAGCAAGAGGAAATCTATCTTGCGGCTTGCCCGCAGCCATTGAACGATATTGCCGTCCTGATGCTGGAAACCGGCCTGAGAATCGGTGAGGCACTCCATTTGGAATGGGCAGACGTGACCCTTGCGCCAGTCAACGGCGCTCGATTCGGTTTCCTACGAGTGAGGGAAGGCAAGAGCAAGAATGCCCGCCGCGTTATCCCGCTCACAGACCGGGCGGCTGCAATGCTCCGGGAACGAGAGCGGTCCAAGTCCAGCGGCTCTGTGTTTGCCAACCGAGAAGGCAAGCCCTACGTGGGAACCTCGATCAATCACCTGCACCGGGACGCTTGCGCTCCCAAGATCAAAGGAAAGCGCCGGGCAATCTTTCCGCCTGATTTCGTTCTCCACTCTCTACGCCATACAATGCTTACAAGGCTTGGGGAATCGGGAGTGGACGCTTTCACTATTATGCGGATTGCCGGTCATAGCAGCATCGTGGTTTCGCAGCGGTACATCCATCCAACCCCGGAGGCAGTGGAGCGGGCTTTCGAGCGGCTGCAACTGTCTGGCGATTTCGCCGAAAACCTGCCGAAACGACTGCCATCCGCTACAGTATCCGCTACACTCACGCGGTCAGCGTCCGTAAGTCATTGAGGGGCCTGTAGCTCAATGGTTAGAGCAGGGGACTCATAATCCCTTGGCTGGGGGTTCAAATCCCTCCGGGCCCACCATAGAATCAATAACTTACACATAACTTAGCGGACAGCAATTACTGCTGGGGATACTCTTGGGGATACTTTTATACAATGTCCTTCAGGAGGCATTTTCCCCATGCCGCGCAGGTCATCAGCAAAGGTCACGGGTGTCTGGGAGAAGGTTCCGGGCTCGGGAATTTGGTGGATTCGCTACCGAGAGAACGGTGCCCTCCACCGGGAAAAAGTGGGGCGAAAGTCGGACGCCCTGGCGCTTTATCAGAAACGCAAAAGCGAGATTCGGGCTGGCGCGAAACTGCCTGAGAACATGCGGCGGGCGTCGATCCGTTTCGGGCAGCTGGCCGAGGACATCCGGGGCTACAGCGAAAAGCACCACCGGGACCGGGGCCACATCGAATCGCGCCTGAAACGAATCCTTCCTGATTTCGAGATTCGCCTGGCCGACCAGATCAAACCCGAAGACATCGACGGCTGGATTGCGAGGAACACCGACACCGCGGCCACGGCGAACCGTTATCGGGCACTGTTCTCTCTCATCTTCCGAGAGGCCCTGCGTAATGGGAAGGTAACTGGCAACCCTGCGCGGCTGGTGCGGCTGCGCCATGAGAACAACGGACGCATTCGCTTCCTCACCGACGACGAGGAGAAACGCCTCCGCAAGGCCATCACAAAGCAGTTCCCCGAACACTTGCCGGAACTTTCCGTCTCACTCGGAACCGGGATGAGGTTGTCGGAACAATACTCTCTGACTTGGGAGCAGATCGATTTTGCGAGGAAGGAAATCAATCTGGAGCAAACCAAGAACGGGTCGGCACGAACGATTCCGATGAATAGCGACGTCCTCCAGGCCTTTGAGATTCTCCACGAGATGGATAAACCTGCGTCTCCGAATAGCCGAGTCTTCCCCCTCAATAGTCCGCGCTACTGGTTCGCAACGGCTCTGGCAGACGCGAAAATCGTTCGCTACCGGTGGCACGACAACCGGCATACGTTTTGCTCCCGGCTCGCCATGCGCGGCGAAAACATGAAGGTCATTCAGCAGCTCGCCGGACACAAGACAATCCAGATGAGCGCGCGATATGCACACCTCGGCGAAAAGAACCTGCGCACGGCCATAGAGGGCCTTTGTGGCAACAGACGCCGTACGGCCACACGAGGCGAATAAAAATCGACTCTGCTCCTGGATCGTCAGATAATGGTTTGAGGTGGCTGTAGCGATGACCATTCAAGTAGAACTCAGTCCCGAAACAGAGGCCCGGCTGGTCGCTGCGGCTCAGGCGCGCGGCGTTGCGCCGGATAAGTACGCGGAAAACCTTCTCCATGATGCCCTAGCGTCGTCTGCAGGCGGATCCGGCAAATTGACGGTGGAAGAGTTCCATAAGATGTTGCAGGAGATTGCCGAAGGGTCCGAGAATCTGCCGCAGGTGCCTACGTCTGCCTTTTCTCGGGAGAGCTTCTATGAGGGCCGGCTCTGAGCATGGCTGAGGCTCTTTCTCTTGTCGATAGCAACATCCTGATTCGTTGGGTTCAGCCAGCCGATCCCGATTATCCGCTTGTTGATGCAGCGCTCGCCTCGCTTCTAACTTCGGGCACTACTCTCTGCTACACATCCCAGAATCTCGGTGAATTCTGGAATGCCTCGACCCGCCCGCTGGAACGCAACGGCTTTGGTCTATCGCCTGCCGAAACCGATCGCCGTGCGCGGCGCTTTGAGTCACGCCTGCGACTACTTCCTGACAGCGTAGCTGTACACGAAGAGTGGCGTCGACTACTCGTGGATTATGGCGTCTCTGGAGTCCAGGTACATGACGCTCATCTCGTCGCTGCCATGCGGGTTCACGGTGTGAAGAGAATCCTGACATTCAATACGAGTGATTTTGCCCGCTTCGCCGGGATTGAAGCTCTGCATCCCGCGAGCATGACGCATCCGAGCATTTGAATCTGAGTTACCGCTATTCGCCTCGCGCGAACGCCTTTTGCTTTGACCTCGAATCCGCTTGCATTGTGCGCACCGCGCTGCCTTTCGACGCGCTGAATCGCAGAGGGGCACTTTATCAGGAAGCAATGCGCTCCGGATGATGCATCCGAGCGAAAGCCTGAAGCGCTGACAAAGGAATCATCGTGCGAGTCCCGATCTTGCGGAAGGGCAGTTCTTTACTCGCGAGCAAATAGTCGATGGACCTGATGCTGAGGGAAACGAGCTCTGCAGCCTCTTCGCGGCTGACAAGCAATTTCGCGTGCGGTGGTACGCGCGCCTTTCCTGACCGCTTTCGTTTCTCGTTCTGTCGGACGCGCGTCAGTTCGCAACCTCCTGGCGTTGGACCATATCCTTGAAAGCGGCGCCTTTGTGGCTCCGATGCCCGATTGTTACCGTCTTCTACAGTCGCAGTTTCCGTCAGAGCGGCAAATGGAAGTAATAGCTGATCGCAGTCCTTCACTTTGAAGACACTGCGCTGCGAGTGAGGGGAGGGGGAAGAGGGGCACAAGGGGACACCTCGTCAATCATGCATGGCTTGACAATAACGCCATTGTAGACATAGTGTCAAATTGTAAATCTACATCTGCGATGCCCTCCAAAGAATCCATCGCCGAGAAAAAAGCGCATCATCAGGAAGCAACCGCGCCGGCACCACAGCAGCAGGTCCTGTCGATCCGGGTCAATGAGGCGCTTCGCTACCGTCTCGAGCACTTGAAGAGGATGCACCTGGCGAAGACCGGAGAAAGCCTTTCGACTTCCGAAATAGCCAGGTTGCTCCTGGAATCTGCCCGGGATGACCGGCTCGAGTTCGTCAAGCTGATGGCCGAGCCGATGAAGTCTTTGCTCAACGCGCGCCGGAAGCTCGACTCCAGGCTCCCGCTTTCGCAGACCGAATGGATGTTGATTGCCTACTACTGCCAACTCGGCGCAGAGGCATTTGAGGACAGCATGCCGAACCAGATCTCCGACGAATCACTCGCCGGGATTTTGGAGGCATTTCTGGCTGTATATGATCTGCATCCTACGAAGCGAACGCCCACCGATTCGCGCTACATCGCCAACCTGCCCGTGGATGAAGAGATCGGGAAGAAAAAGGCCGTGGAAATCAAATGCGAGGACGTACGCTACCTCACGAAAAAGACCATTCAGGCGCTGAAGAATCCGGCGCCTTTCCAGAGAAAGCCCCTGCTGGCCGCGCGCAACCTCTTCTTTGTTCTCGACACGACGGTGTTCCCGAGTGTGGAAATGCTGAACGAGGCGCTCGTGCCGCACTGGCCCATCCTGTGGCGCGTCTGTGCTCGGGGATTCTACTTCCATAACAGCAAGCCGCTCGTCGACGAGCCGCCTGGGAAAGAAGTCTACGACCCCTTTGTCGATCCGCTGCTGCCGGTCTTTGAAGAGAGTGAGTGCATGTTGGTTTTGCCTCGGGCCAAGTACGGAGGGTTCGGGCTCCTCCTGAAATTGCCAGGCAAGCTCGCCCTTATCGTTCCCTTGTACGAGTTCGTCATCATCTGCGAATTCCGGGCAATGATAGAGCGGTTCGACGCGGAACATGAGGAGTCATTCTGGCGTGGCTATTACCTGTCCGCCTATACGAAGAAGCTGGAAACTGGCGAAGTCGTGGTCACGCTACGACTCAACGAGAATGGCATCCAGTTTGATCTTGAGCGCGGCTCCTGGGAGGCGTTTCGAAATCTAGTTCACCGCGCATGGGAGCATCCCGAAGTACGGCGTCTCTGGACTGACTCTGTGCTTCGGTATGGCGAGTTTTAAGAACGGCGCTGCTGTCGCAGCGGAAGTAAGTGGGACACGTCACCCCCAACTGGGTAACTGCAGAGCGCCCTGGGGCGCTGTGACGTTTACAAATGTCAACTTCCGCTGCGACAGCAATTTAGGTTTTCGGCTTTTACGCAGGTAGACGCGCGTTTACGGGCGTAGATCAATACAGCGTCAAAGAGCGCGGCGGCGTAAACATGCTGAAGCGAAAGAGCTTCGCGAAAGTTCGAATTGAACGGGAAATGCGCGGCCAAATCCGCAGGTCAGCAGGGAGATTCCTACATGAACGCCTTCCAGACGACGACTGTGCAAGCGAACAAGCCAACATCGGGCGACGAAAGCAAGCCCAGCTTTCGCACAAAAACCATCTCCATGCGGCTGACACGGGACGAACTGGCCGAGGTGGAATCGGCCGCCGAACGGGCGGGAAAGCCACTCTCGGAATGGCTGCGGGAGATGGCATTGACTGCCACGAGAGAGCGCCCCTCCGATCCGATTGAGTTGCTTCTCGCCGAAGTTTGGGCGGTGCGTCACACACTGCTTGGCCTCTTCCATGCCGGCGCTCAAGCGACGACGGAGGGCCAACCGTTGCTCCCTGAATCGGTCCTCAAAATCCGCGACCGCGCCGACGCAAAGAAGCTCGAACAGGCCCGCAAGATGCTCGCCGATTTCGTGGCTCGACCAGCAGAAGACAGGGGCGAAGAAGGTGCCGAAGCGCGATGAATTGGAGGCCGATCCTCACTGTTCTCGCCCGGCTCCTCGCCTTCGTGGTAGTTGCCGAGGCGATGACCATCTGGGAATTTTGGCGCTCTTCGTGGACGCCCATCGAGCGCCATTACCTCCCTGCGTACATCTGGTGCTCACTGCCGATCGCCTCTCCATCCACCGTCGAAGTCCAGTGGATATGGAAGATCGGACGGCATCAGAAACAGCAGCTCGCCAGGGATGACGACGCTGTAGATTCCGCAGATGGAACCGGTATGGCGCTCTCTCAGTCGGCCCTTGACGTCGGATGGAAGACACTTATCGAGGCTCCGCCGCAGCAGTTTCCAGCGGAACTACTCAAGCCCGATCTGGCCCGTCTGGCTTTTGAAGACCAGAGCTTCTGGGATCTGTTCCTTTTGCCTGAATCGTCCGCAGTAGTTGTGCTGTGCGTGGCGCTCGGTACCTGGTTCCTGCTTATCCGGTTCTTACGAGGGTTGATCGGCGAGTATGCCTGGCGACGGCGGCTGTCTTCCCGGCAGGAGCTGCTTCCGATGCTCTCCAAAGATTGCGCAGTGTTGGCGCGCAGGGTCCGCTCCGGGCTCGAAGCGTTGTACCAGAGCGCGATGCGGCGCATAGAGATGCAGCGGGCTGCAGCGAGCACAAACATCGATCAAAGCCGGCCGCCCACCAGACGCGCATCCTTCCCGTTTCCGCTCTTCGGCGTTTGCAACGGAACCGGGGAGGGCCATCTCTGGAGGGAAAGGGACCAGATCGACTGAACGAGAACCAAGGCCCGGCACAATTCGGGCCACCGAGGAGCACTCACCATGCTCACCATATCGAAGCCGCTATCGGCCAGCCAGGCGCGAATGTATCACGCGAGGGAATTCGCAGCACAGCAGCAGAACTATTGGACTCGGGACCAACAGGGACACAGCGAATGGCAAGGAAGGCTCGCCGGTCAATGGGATCTGACAGGGCCCGTCCGTGACGAGCATTTTGGCTGGCTCGCCGAGGGCCATCATCCGCAGACCGGAGAACAACTCGTCCGGCACCAGGTTTCAAGGACCTACGAAGGCAAGAACGGCAAAGAAGTCACCAGCGTGGAGCACCGCGCCGGATGGGATGCCACGTTCTCGGCACCGAAGTCAGTTTCTATTACCGCTCTTGTAGGCGGCGACGACCGGGTGCGACTGGCGCACCGGGAGAGCGTGCGGGCGGCATTCGCAGAGCTGGAGCGATACACGCAGGCGCGCATCGGAAATGTACATGTCCCGGAGACCACCGGAAAGCTTGTTGCAGCCACGTTCGAGCACGACACTGCCCGGCCAGTGGACGGATACGCGGCTCCACAATTGCACACTCACGCCGTCGTCTTCAATGTGACCGAGCGGGACAACGGCCAGACGCGCGCCCTGCAGCCGCACGAGATTTTCGTTTCGCAGCGATATGTGACAGCCGTGTACCGTTCGGAACTGGCGCTGCGCCTTGAGAAACTGGGCTACGAACTGGAACGCGGCAAGCACGACCAGCCCGAAATCAAGGGATACACGAAGGAGTATTTGGAAGCATCCAGCCCGCGCCGAGAGCAGATCAAAGACCATCTGCGCGAGCAGGGGATCGACGGGGCCGCGGCGGCGCAGATCGCCGCGCATCACACGCGCGACCGCAAAGATCTGCTCTCACAGGAGGAGGTGCTGCGGCGGCACGGCGAGCTGGCCGCGCAGTTCGGTCACCAGGCAGATCGAGTGGTTGCTCAGGCGCGAGCACGCGGTCAATACCAGACGCGAGAATCAGAGATAAGCGCACAACGGGCGGTGACATGGGCGCGGGATCATGTCTTCGAGAGATCGGCAGTGCAGGACCGCCGCTCGATCCTCGAATCAGCGTTGGCGCGAGGCATGGGAGAGACGACGAATGCCAGCATCCGTCAGGAGTTCGAGCGGCGCGTTCGGACAGGCGAATTCCGCGAAGTGGCTCATAATGGCGCGGGCCCTCGCTTCACGACCACTGGCATGATCCGCATGGAGCGCGAGATTATTGCACGGATGCAGGAGGGCAACCGGCGCAGCTCCAGTGATCCGATGCTTGTTTCGCCACATGTGCGGATCAGAACAGAAGACCGGCACCCGGAACTAAGCGCCGCGCAGCAAGGCGCCGTTGATGACATCCTCATTTCACGTCAAGAGATCGTCGGATTGGATGGCGTTGCGGGCACAGGGAAAACAACGGCGCTCTCTGTAATCCGTGAAGCAGCAGTGGCCGAGGGATACCGTGTCGAAGGTTTTGCGCCCACGTCTCGTGCCGCGCAAAAGCTCGCCGAGGCGGGCATGGAGACATCCACGTTGCAAAAGCATCTGACCCGCGGCGAGCAGCCCGATTCAGGAGAGAAACGGCTCTATGTTCTCGACGAGTCCTCGCTGGCATCGACGCGGCAATTGCATGAATTCCTTCACCGGCTCCAGCCCAATGACCGTGTCTTGCTCGTCGGTGACCGTAGGCAGCATGAGGCGGTAGAGGCCGGGCGGCCGTTCGCGCAACTTCAGGACACTGGCATGGTGACGGTGAGGCTGAACGAAATCGTGCGCCAGAAAGACCCGGAACTGAAACGAGTGGTTGAGCAGCTTGCGCGGGGCCAGGTGCATGAGGCAATCGAGAGCCTTGACCGCCAGGGCCGAGTGCATGAGATTCCCGATCATGACAAACGAGTTCGGGCAATTGCAGAGGAGTACGCGAAGGCGCCGGAGCGGACTCTTGTCGTCTCCCCGGACAACCGTTCCCGTATGGAGATCAACGCATGCATCCATGCGGAATTGCAGCGCCGAGGCATCGTCAGCAACATGGAGCACCATAGGCGAACGCTCGTGCCGCGCCAGGAGATGACCGGCGCGGACCGCACATGGGCCGAGCGGTACGAAGTTGGGGATGTGTTGCGCTACTCGCGCACATCGAAGGAGACCGGAATTGGCAGAGGCAAGTACGCCCGCGTGAAGAGTATTGATGCTGCGACCAATCGAATTACAGTCGAACTACAGAACGGCACCGAGCGCACTTATGATCCACGCCGGCAACAGGGTGTGACCGTGTATCGCGAGGAACTGCGCGCGCTTTCCGAGGGCGACCGCGTCCAGTTCACTGCGCCAGTGAACGACCTCAAGGTTGCCAACCGCGAGTTGGGAACCATCCAGAGTATCGGCGAAGATGGACGATTGAATTTGAGAACAGACGACGGCAACTTCGTGCAGCTCGATCCGAACCGGCTACTGCATCTCGACCACGGCTATGCCGTAACCAGCCATTCCAGTCAGGGACAGACTGCGGACCATGTGCTAATCAATGTGGATACCGAACTGGGCGCTAAGGACCTCCTTAACAGCCGCATGGCTTACGTTGCCATCTCACGCGGCGCGCATGAAGCGCAAATCTTCACGAACGACGCAACGGCACTTGGTACCGTGCTCAGCCGCGATGTATCCCACGCCCCAGCAATTCAGCAGGCTCCTGTGTCACAAAGCATCGATCAGCAGCCCACTCGCACCCAGGAAATCGGCCAGGGATTTGGTCTGGGCATGTAAATTCAGATCAAAGCAGACATTTCCCGATAGCAGAAGCGTAGCCGAGGCCCGGCCTGTGTCAAGGCCGCGCTGCGCGCGCCGGTTCGCGGTCAGGAGCCTTGACTCCGGCTATCGCCGCCTCGGCTTATCATTTCTAACTATCCGGGGAATATCAGCGGTCCTTCTGCGTGTGAGTTGGGATTGATGAAGCTCGCCATGCGTTCGCAAATGGTAGGGCCGCTACCCTACTAAGGAATGTTTTGTCCGGAACTCGACAACTGGGATCGAAGGTTCCGTAAAGCCGGTGATCCGGGAGTAACTACGTCGTGGGGCTGGACCGGGATCCCTTCCGCTAAGCCGACGTTTGGGGACTAATCGACTCGCCAGAGGTCTTCAGCTCTTGGGCAGCAGAGTTCTTGCGCAGGAGGCGGCGGTGAGGTCAGGCATCAGAGATCGTCTCTGCCATTGCGGGGCACATAAACGGGGCTTGCGCTTATTAGAATGCCAACAGGCTTCCTACATTCTTGAACGGATCGAAGGAAAGGCCCACGCGCGGCGGAGTTGCCCTAATGATCCGTCGCTTCGACTACCAGCCGTACGAACTTCGCCATCTCGCCCTTATGAACTTGCTTCTTGGGATGATCGCCCTCAACCCGCACCACGACGATAAGGTCATCTGAGGGAACGACGACAGCGTATTGCCCGAGATGGCCTTCGAGCCAGAAGCTGCCCGGCGGAAAGACATATTCGGGGTGATGGTCAGGAGTGGCCGGGTCGCCGGTCCACCACAGGTAGCCGTAGCCGCCAGACTCAGTGTTCGACCATGAATGTGTCGACTCTGTGACCCACTGAGCCGGAACAAGCTGTGTACCCGCCCAGTTTCCGCCGTGAAGATACAGCAGGGCGAAGCGAGCAAGATCACGAGCCGACATGAGCATAGGATAGGCGAGGAAACGAGACTCGCGGCCACGCACATAGCGACCGTCTTTCGCGCGAAAGTCCTGCATGCCAATGGGCCGGGCAATCTCCTGTTCCATGCTCTCGAAGATGGAACGGCCAACCGCCTTTTCATAGATGGCACCAAGCGCGTTGAAGTCCCAATTGTTGTAGTACCAGAAAGTGCCTGGCGGATGGCTGCCGCGCTCAGGCCGGTTCTCGGCCATGCTGCTGGTTTCGTAGAGCGCCGCATGATATACACCACTGCGGGCCTGCAACAACATCCTCACGGTGGCCTGCTTTTCTTCGGGCGTCAACGAGGGCGGATTGTCGTCCAGGCCGAGGGATGCGAGCGTATCGTCAAGGTGAACTTGATTACGCGCGACCGCATTGCCGATCAGTGCGCTAAGAAAGCTCTTCCGGCAGGAGTGCAGTTCCGTCCGTGCCGCGACGTCGCCGCCTTGGACGACAATGACGCCGTGCTGGATGAGCATGACAGCCGTGGCTCCCATCTCCTTGGCATAACTGTCTACCAGTTTCATTCGCCCGAGGTCCCAGCCCACGGCGGCAGGCTGGGTGTGGGCCCATTCAGCACCAGGGAAGATAGCGGAGGATGTGGGCGACGCCGTCTGTGCTGAAGATGCGACAGAAATACCGCTAACGACAACGAAGAACAGAACCAGCGGGTGTTTCATAGCGCCATGTTAGCGTTGGGGGCGCGCACTGCAAAGCTTCTTCCGAACATCGACGATAGTGCCGGGATGATTGGCTCCTCGGAAGGAATCTGGGATAGTACGGAAAAACGCACTTCTTTTGCGTGATTTCTGGTTTGTCGGCAACACGGAAGAAATCCGTCTGGTCACATTTATGTAGTGGCGTCACACTAGCTATGAGAAGTTTATGTGGTATTACCACAGGAGAGAAAAAATGGACGATCAGTTCGAGAATGTCTTCGAGGCACGTGATCGACAAAGGATGTCTTCTCATTTCGAGTGGACGGAGGCGTTGCGCATAGCGATCGCTCTTCCATTGCTTTTCGTTGCCTTTTTCTCTGCATTCGGTCAATCTCTACAACCGGGACATCTCCCCAGCAGGAAACAAGTCGCCCCCATGACTCCCACAGAAGAGAAGAACCTCGCCTTCGTTCTCGACTGGTGGAGAGAAGTCATCGAAGCTCGCCACACCGAACTTGCAGCCAACTACGCGGCCGAGGATTTCATCCAGCACAATCCCGATGTCCCTACTGGTCGAGCTGCTTTTGTGACGTTCTTCAAGAGCCTCGGGCCTGCGATCGAGCCGATTCCCGATCGACTTGCAAATGCTCCGGTGGTCGAGGGCGCGAAGGGAAATTTCGTCTGGCTGGTCTTTGAGCACAAAGACAAAGATCCCAAAGACACTTCACAGTCGGTCTATGTCTACAGCTTCGATCTGTTTCGCATTCAAAACGGAAAGATACAGGAGCACTGGGATTCTGCCCGGAAGGACCCCGGTTCAGCTGCGTTCATTCCGTCCACAGCTCCGCCGCCCTCGACTTGGAACACCGCGAAACCTTCAACGGCGGAACAACAGAACCTGGCGATCGCGACACGCTTCGAGAAGAATGTCGTTGAATATGGACACATCGAGGACATCGAAGAGCTTCTTTCGTCATCCTTCATCGAGCACAATCCCGGCGTGCCCGTTGACCGTGAAGGCTTGAAACAGTTCATTCACAGCCTCCCCGACCATCAGCCTCAGGACATCAAGCCAGAGTGGAAGCATGCGCCGGTGCTGGAATTCACAAACGGTCCTTTTGTCGTAATGATGTGGGAGAAGCGCGACAAAGATCCTTCTGATCCGACGCGAGAATATACGCGGAACTATTTCGCGATTCTTCGGATCGAAGATGGGCGGATTCAGGAAATCTGGAATTAGTTCAGTAACAACACTCGAGAAGAGCCGAGGAACTTTACAAGTGTTTGCCTTGTCCGCGAATTACTTCCGTGTTGCCGGTCAACCACCCCCAACTCGCCTGCTCGTCAGGGATATTTGGGTGCGGTGCTGTCTGAGCGGCAGATTACTCCGCACGAATCACTCTGTTCACGAAGGTCAGGGTCGTGTCGCCAACTTTGCCGGTTATCTCCCAACATCCTTCGGTTGGGAAGATCAGCGCAGTTGCTTGAAATCCTGTGTCCAAGTAACCGCTCGGGATATTGGCTTTCAAAGGAGGAGCAGCGGCGTCCAGCCTTCTGCCCGTGATTACTAGCTTCCCAGTTAACCCTGCGGCTCGAAACCAAGGATATTTCATTTGCAGCGAACCGTCCGGAAGTATCGAACCCGCACCCCGCGGCCCGATTGTCACAGTGGCGTCAGGCCAAAGGGAGGCGGAATAGAGGTTTCCTTTCCAGTATGCATTCCTAGTACCAAGGCCGTTCAGGAGAGAGTTTGGAGTTGCGCGGGGGATTGTCACTGGGCAGTCCGCAAATTTGGCTTTTCGCGTTTGACTCTTCCCAACTGGCACAAGTGCAAGGGAAACGAGAACAGTCAGGTTGAGCTTTTGCCAATTCATCCTTGTACCCATCCACGCCACCAACGCGGCTTTTAGATACTACCCCGCGCAAACATATCGTGTCCGGAAGAGGTTCCTTCCGTGTAGGCGGCTATACGGACATTTCAACTCGAAACTACCGTATTGCCGGTCACACGGGAGTAATAGATCACTGCCCACAAGCTGACATTTCGTTACGTTTCGGATTGTGATCCCCCAAAATCGGCAGCGGCGCCAGCCAGCCCGCTGTTCCGAAAGGGATCTGCCGGAATATTGATGCCATAGCCCTTATCGAACATCGAAAACCCTGAAATCTTCCGGAAATCGTCCCGAAAGGGCATCGTGCCAGCGAATCGTATGCCACTGAAAACACGAGTCGTGACAAAGACCGCGCGAGTGTTTCAAAAGGTGTGGGTTAGAAAACAGCACCGCCAAACCCACGGAGGCCTCCCAGTCGTTCGTAATTGCAACGAGGCGCCGGGATTAATCGCCCATGGCCGAGCGAACCAGGCTCGACAAGGCTATAAGGTTCTGCTTGAGCACGTAGCCGCAGGCGCCTGCTTCCTGCGCAGCTGCGCGTAGATCCTCATCGTCATAGTCGGTCACCATCACAACGCGTGCCGAAGGGTCGAACTGGCAGATCTGGCGCGCGGCTGCCAGTCCGTCCATGCGCGGCATACGAATGTCCATCAACACAATGTCGGGTTGCCGCTCGGCGTATGCCGCCAGCGCGTCTGCCCCATCGGAGCATTCCCAAACGGCGCTGGCGTTTTCCGGAACCGCGCGCCGCAAGAGGCGCCGCATTCCTGCGTTGTCATCCACGATGAGTATTTTCATCCTGTATCCTGCGATTGCCGAAAAATGCCGGAAAATCCGGCCGGCTGATTTATCGCCGCTTTCCGCGGCGTACTGATACAAATCGAGCCTATAAGAGCATTCCTATGGAAACCTATAGAGGTCGCTACACGCCACCCGTGTGGTACCACATAGGTGGGCTGATCCGTCACGAGTTAGGGGCACGTTGTCGGCAATTCTCCAATTGTTAGCCTCACCCGCCCCGTGTATTCTTCGCACAATAGCGAAACCCCACGTGAGCACGCACACACGACGATTGGCAGGACTTATTTGAGGAGGGAGTAGCGGAAGTCGATGTCGGGTCCAGGCTGGCATGATCAATCGGTTTCCCGCACTCGAAGACAATCGCGTTCTCGAGGCGTCTTCAGCATCGCTTTTCTGCTCATACCGCTGGCGATTCTGCTCTGTGCCGGTGATTTGGCCCACGCCCAATATGGATATGAGACCCTGACGGTTGATAGCGGTCTGCCGGAAAATGAGGTCCGCGGCATCACGCAGACGCCCGACGGATACCTCTGGATCGCCACATTTAACGGCCTCGTACGCTTCGATGGCGTCCATCTGACCGTCTTCAATAGAAAGACCCCGGGACTGGGAGCAAATCAGTTCGGCTCTTTCCTGCAGGGAGCCGGAGGCGATCTTTGGCTTGTCAGCGTCGACAATGGATTGGTGCGCTACCACAACGGCGTCTTCCGCCGCTATGGAAAGCCGCAGGGAGTGCCGGGCGCCACTATCAACGCGCTGACAGGCGACGGCAAAGGCGGTGTTTGGGTGCTTGTGTCCGGGCGCATCATGAGCTGGGACGAGGCTTCGGACCGGATTATCGACATTGCGGCGGAGAGTCCGGCCATGCCCTGGCATCCCCTGCTCTGGGACTCGACGGGATTCTGGATGCGTCAGGGCGACACCATGCGCTTCTTCACCAGGGGGCGCTTCTCCGATTACGCGCTGCCGAAGGAGTTTCTTAAGGACACGATCTGGGGCGCGGCTCTCGACCAGAGCAACACTCTCTGGATTGAGACCGTCGACGGAAAGCAGGCTCGCATCTCCCCGGATAACGCAAGCCGGATCATCGAGGCCGGCAGCCCAGCGCCCCTGACCATTACTGACGCCCATGGCGAGTCATGGACACTGCACGTAGGCCGGCGGCTGAGTCGAATCTTTGAGTTCGTGAGCTCGGATCGAGCCATGACGGTCATGCCTACGCATTTCTATGAAGACAGGCAAGGGAACCTCTGGATCGGCACACTGGATCAAGGCCTGTATCGGCTGCAGAAGCAATCGATCCGGACCTACACAAAGGAGCAGGGCCTCATCGATCGCGACGCCTATGCGATTTATCAGGATCGCTCCGGCGCTGTATGGATTGGAGCGTGGCACTCGGGCCTCAGTCGCTTCGCCGACGGCAGGTTTACGAATTACACCATGGCTGACGGCCTGCCGAACGAACTCGTGACGGCGGTCTTCGAGGACCGGGAGGGACGCTTCTGGGCCGGTACCCACGGAGGACTCGCCGTCTTTGACAATGGACGCTTCCGTAAGGCGGCTGAGCCGACTCTCCCCGCCGATGCCGTTGTCCAGGTAATCAGCCAGGACCGGCAGGGAGTACTGTGGTTCGGAACCAGATTGGGCGTGGCTAGGTATGAGAATGGCGTAACCCGGTTCCTGACCAAAAAGGATGGGCTGGCGGCGGATGACATCCATGTGATCCTCGAGGGGGCGAACGGCGATCTGTGGGTGGGCGGATACGGCGGCCTCACGCGAATTCGCAATGGACAATTTACCCGCTGGACCGAGAAGGATGGTCTGCCCAGCAACAACATCTGGTCAATGCACGAGGACAGCGACGGCGTCCTATGGATTGGGACCTTCGACGGCGGTCTCTCCCGTCTCCAGAATGGCAAATTCACGAACTACTCAGTAAAGGACGGCCTCTTTGACGATGGCGTGTTCCGCATCCTTGAAGATTCGCTCGGCTACTTATGGATCAGCTGCGATCACGGCATTTACCGGGTCAGCAAACATGACCTGAATGCGTTTGCTTCGGGCGAGTTGCGGACCATTGCTTCCGTAGCCTACGGAAAGATCGACGGCATGCTGACCATCCAGTGCAATGGCGGCATCTGGCCTTCAGGCACCAGGACCCGCGATGGAAAGCTCTGGTTCCCGACTCAGGACGGGGTAGCGGTCATCGATCCCCGATCCGTTGCTCATGATCTGATTCCGCCATCGGTCATGATTGAATCGACTGTGATCGACAACGTGCTTACACCCGCCGGCGATATGCTCCGCATTCCTCCGGGGAAGGCAGACATCGAGATCAACTACACAGCTCTCAGTTTTATCGACGCTGCGCAGACGCACTACAAATACCAGCTTGAGGGTCTGGACTCCTACTGGGTCGACGCCGGTTCCCGCCGCATCGCCTACTACTCGCACGTCCCGCCGGGCAAATATCTATTTCACGTGATCGCTGCCAATAGCGACGGCGTATGGAACAACACGGGACAGACGCTTCCGATCACCGTTCTCGCCCCGTTCTACGAGACATGGTGGTTCGAGATGCTGATGGTTCTTGCTGCCGCCGGCCTGGTCGCCATTGCGTGGCGCTATCGTGTGGCGCAGCTTGAGAGCGCGCAGGCGATGCAGCAGGCTTTTTCAAGGCAGCTGATCGCCTCGCAGGAGGTGGAGCGCAAACGCATTGCCGCCGAGATGCACGACAGTCTTGGCCAGCGGCTGGTTGTCATCAAGAATCTCGCGCTGTTTCTGCTCCGCTCACGAAAGAACGGCCAGCCACAGGATCCTGATGTAGAGACCATTACCGAAATCAGCGAAGAGGCTTCGTCCGCCATCGAGGAAACGCGCGAGATATCCTACAACCTGCGCCCGTTTCAGCTCGACCGGCTGGGACTGACGAAGGCCGTCGCAGCTATGATCCGCACTGCCGGCACGGCATCGGGGATTCGCTTCTCCCCAGAGCTCGACAACATTGACGACTTTTTCCCCGAGGATCTGCGGATCAACTTCTACCGCATCGTGCAGGAATCGCTCGCAAATATCATGAAACACGCGCATGCGACCGAGGTAAAGGTCACGGTGAAGCGAACCCCCGAGAATGTAACACTTACCATCGAGGACGATGGCCGCGGCTTCGGCCCGGAAGCGCGGGGAGCGAACGCTTCCCGCAGCGGATTCGGCCTGACCGGGATGGCCGAGCGGGCGCGCCTGATCGGCGGCGAATTCAGGGTGCGGTCGGTGCCGGGACGCGGTACAACCATCATGGTAGAGATTCCGCGGAAGGGAGTGGGCAGTGGATGACGAGATCCGCATCCTCGTGGCCGACGATCACCCGATCGTGCGCAAAGGGCTGCGATTCAGCATCGAAGAAGATCCCGGCCTGAAAGTGGTCGGTGAAGCCGCTGACGGTCAGGCCGCGCTGGACCTGATCCGAAAGCTTCGCCCGCAGATCGCCGTGCTCGATATCGATATGCCGAAGCTCGACGGCCTCGCCGTGGCGCGCGAAATGGCTCGGCAGAAGCTGGACACGAAGATCATCTTCCTCACCTTCCATGCCGACGAAGACCTCTTCCGCAGCGCGATGGAGCTGGGAAGCAGAGGCTACATCCTCAAGGACAGTGCCTCCCAGGAAATCGTCGCTGGGGTGCGCGCGGTTGCGTCCGGGCGCCCCTACATCAGCTCGGCTATTACCGAGAAGCTGCTGCATCCCCGGAAGCCGCCGATGGCGCAGGACGGCATCACCGCGAATCTCACTCCCACCGAACGCCGCATCATGCGGCTGATCGCCGACGGCAAGACAAGCAAGGAGATTGGCGCCGAGTTGTCGATCCACTACCGCACCATCGAAAACCACCGCACCAACATCTGCCGAAAACTCAACCTTGAGGGCGAAGGCGCGAACGCGCTGCTGCGATTCGCTCTGCAACACAAGAGCAGCCTGTAGGGTCGGCTAACCCTGGGCTGATGCAGCGTGCCTTGGCCGATACGAAGAAACCATCCGCGCTACCACAACAGCTAGATAAAAGATTCCCGTCATGCTTTCCAGCGCTGCGATGAATCGCACATAAGGATTCACCGGAACGATGCCGCCGTAGCCTACGCTGCTCAACGTGATCATGCTGAAGTAGAGCAGGGTGCTGGTCTTGTCCCGTGCGATCGTCTGGTTGAAGGGATGGTCGAGAAGGTGGTTGAGAATCCAGTAAAGCTGAGAGAACGCAATCGCGATGACCAGATAGTTGATGAAAGCTTCCGCGATCAGATTACGAGTTATGATCGTGCGCGAATGAAAGCGGTCGACCATGGCCCAGAGGATCATGCACGAGAGCCCCAGGCCGGCCACCGGAGCAAGATGCGAATAGATACTATGAGTGCTTCCAATGGCTTCGAGAATCCTTGCGACGAGCCACAATCCCGCCACGGAAAGACCTGCGATCCGAATGGTTTTGTTGTTCACGATATAGCTGACACCGATCAGCAATAGAGCCAGTGCGAATACCGCCAGTACGGCTCCAATCAGAGGACGAGAATCAGCCAGCGGGGAAGCCACGATCTGAGCAATCAATGCAAAGAGCAGTAGCTCAGAGCGATATTTGTGAAAGAGGCTGATCATGGCTTCCCTATTTGTTGAGCGTTGATGTTAGTCGTTGACTATCGCCCGTGCTGGTTCGCGGTATTAGCAGCGAGCCTGAGTTCTTCGTCGGCCTGCACGAGCAGATCTTTCGCGCGACCGGCGTGGCCACCGAGGTTATAGTTGTTGTCTACCTGAGCGGTGTCGATCCGCTGCCACGCCGCTTGAATGTATTGCTGAGCGGCCCGCAAATTGCCGTGCCGTTCGCCTATGTTTACAGCCGGAGCCTGGGCGAGAATTGCTCCACTGCAGCCCAGGATCAAGCCCATGGCCGTTCCGACGAGCAGGTCTTTCTTAATGATCATGATGAGTTCTCCTTGTAGATAAGTGGTTGAATGGTTATAGGTTGAACAAAATCTTAAGGAGCGCCGGCTTACTCAGCCGGCGTCCATCCATCGTTTGCTTCGTAGCTTGTTATCGATGCAGAGTTCGGCCCCAGGTCCTTCTGATATATCTCGCCGCCCTTGGTGAGCACGAAGGTCATGATTCCGGAGTCTCCGTAAGTCACTGGAGTAGCCACAACCGTGTATCCGCTCTCGGCAGTGATGATGCGGAACGAATATCCGTCGAAGACTGGTGCGGTTTCGGGGTGTGTTGAAGTCACAACGTCCTTGGCGAACTCGTCCACACGGCCCAGCGGGCTCGAAGGCCGGTCGGCGGGAACCTGCCAGTACAGCCCATCCTGCTTGCCCGGGGTGCTGAGGATCTTGCCGGTGTACTGCTTCTTGCTCTTGCGATATAGCTCCTCAGCGTTGGCCATTGCTGACGTGGCATCGATCGCCAGCAACTCGTTCTCGCCGATGCGGCGCGCGAGCACCTCATCCTTGCCCGCAGCGGTGTTGAAGTACCACTGCGACGAGGAATTCTGTGCGAGCGGTATCGGATACGGATAGTTGTCTGCTCCGATGTAGAGAAACCGGCTGCCGTCGGTCATTGCTACCCAGCGGTTCATGCGGTCGTACTTGGCGGCGAAGTCCGCCAGCGATGCCTTATCTTCCGCTGCGTCACCCGAGAAGAGGATCGCCTTCGACTCCGGCCCCAGGATCTCCGTCAGCGCCGCCTCATCATTTGCGCCGGCAGCGGCCCGGAGCGCCTGACCGGCCTGCTCCGGGGTTGAGAAGGTTTTCTGCGTTGCCTGGGACGCCTGAGCACTTACCGTCTGCGCGCCAGAGCCGACTAGGTTGATCAATCCAAGGAGAAGTATCCCGGACAACAGCACGCTTCCTGTCACGTTCTTCGCTTGCAGTTTCATTGAAGTCTCACCATTCCTTTTCGTAAGTCTTGTTAGTACCCGGGTCAGTTACCGCCGGCGTCCGCCACCCGAGGTGTGGGGAGCGCTGACATGCTGCGGATGCGGATGCGGCTGATGCATAGCTGCCTGATGCATGCTTTGCCGTCCGCGGTCGGCTGCGGCTCGGTCACGATCGCCGTTGCCGCTCATGTAAGAGCGCGGCTGGTTGGCCCGCGAATTGTTGCGATCAAACCCGCCTTGGCGCTGACCTCCACGATCGGAGGCGTTGTTGTGCTGGTCGCCGAGTCCGCGCTGATCGTTTAGGCGCGCATCGTTGCCTTGGTTGTTGTAATCATGCTGGACTCCGCCATTGCCGCCGATCAGTCCGTGGTCACCGTTGTTGCCGCCGTTCGGACCGTGCTCAACGCCGCCGTTTCCGCCGATCAGGCCGTGATCCCCGTTGTTGCCGCCATTCGGCTGGTCATGAGGGTCGGTTCCGGGTTTGTCGTTGTGCCAGCCGCCATCGGGACCGAAATAACCGTTGGGGTGATAGGCGCCGTTCGGACCGTAGTGCGTATCGTCGCCCGGCTTATAGTTGCCGTCGGGATGATACGTGCCGTTGTTGCCGTACCATGCATGGTTTTCTGATCCGGTTGCGCCTCCCGCATGGGCAACGTAGTGACCGCCGTTAGGATTGTTCGGCCCACCGTGATTGTTGTTGTAGTTGTTTGTGGTCCTGTTGATGATCGTCTTGTTGATGTAAGTGTTGTTGTTGAAGCTGACGCCGCCGCCGCCGCCACCCCAGTTGCAGCCCCACGCGCCCCAACCCCAGCCGAATCCGCCGCCAACAAATCCGCCGCCAACGTAGCCTCCACCACCGAGCACCGCTCCCACGGCCACGCCGGCGCCGAAAGAAAGCCCGGCGCTAACGACCGCTACCGGAGGTGTGTAGGCGGGCACAACATAAGGCGCTCCGTAGACAACTGTCGGGTTGTACTGCGGAATGTAGACGACTTTAGGGTTCGCCGGCTGAATCACGATGGTCGAAGGGCTCTGCTGCGTTACCGTGATCTGCGAAGAAGACTGCAGAGTTCCGGCCGCCTGCGCCTTGGCGCGCATCACCTGCACTGCCGTCATTACGTCGGGCTGCTGATTGACGTAGGCCTGTCCAAGGCTCGAGGTCCAGGAAAGATTCTTCGCCAGATCATTCAGCACCGAGGGAAACTGCGTCAAAGCCTTTACGCTGGGATCCCACGACTGCTGATTGACCGCATCCGTGAGCGCGCTTCCGGTCAGGCTGCTGTTTTGCTGGAGCCAGTCCTCCGCATAGGCAATCTGGTCGGGAAGGGTTGACGCGGCGAGCACCTGGGCAACCAGCGCATCAGGGTAAAGCGCGATCGGCGCGACTAAGGCGTCGAGCTGATCGGCGGTCTGCAGTGCGACGGCTAGCGCTGTGGACGGTGCGCTCGAGGGAGGCTGGGGCTGGCTAGCCGCCGGCTGTGAGCTGCCTTGGATTTGTTCCTGGACCAGGGCTTCGGCTGGAGCGCCCGACAGAAGCAGGGTCGAGCAGACCAGCACGGAGAGACTTTGCTTCATTGTGTTTGCAATCATCTGAATTCTCCGAGTAGGTGTTCGCGCGATCGATTCCGCGCTGGCTGCACCCCGCGTCCGCTTTGAACCGTCCGAAACAGATCGCGGAGAGCAATCGTCAAGGACGAGAGTAGGAGAGGAGAGAGGAGAAAAATATAGAGGGCGCTACACAAAACCCGTGTGGTTCCACACAGAAGCCAGTCAGGAGACGTTTCTGATGAACTGGATTCAAAGCATATGGATGCGCACTTTCTCAACCGTCGGGTTGATTCGTTGAATCAGCAAGCCTCGTGCTGAACAACTGAGTCCCATGACTCTACCAGACCGATTGCTGCGATAAAAATGCCTGAATGCTCTCGTAACTGACTGGGAGGTCCCCGTGGGTTTGGCGGTGCTGTTTCTAACCCACACCTTATGAAAAGGCCGGATTCTCCCGATTGAAGCGTTGATTTGACGGAGTTTAGGAAGCGGTTTTCGGGACCCTTTTGAAACGGGCAAGATCTCACTTGCCCAGACTCTGGAGCGCGGAGCTCGCGGAATGCTTCGAGAGTTTCCAAACTGCTCGGCGGCCGTGGATTACTTGCCAATTACAGGATAGGTCCTCGGAAACGTTAGGTTCCTATCGGGACTGCCCGCGTGAGATGACGGACAGCCGGAGTAATTTCTCCGGGCAGTTTCGATAGGATCGTTTGAAGTGAGCCGATGCGGTTTGCGGCGGACGCGGTGATCTACGTCCGCCTATGGGATTTCAATTGTAGGTATATGATTACGGAGCGCTTGCTTGGAAACTGCAAATCGGTCGCACATGCAACAACAGTGATGTTCATGGCAAGCCCAGTATAGAGATCAGCCTAAAATCTGACCAGACGCCGTGACGTCGATCGTCGCCGCCGCGGCAGCGCCCGCCGCGCAGCGGCTTAGTTCAAACGCGCTAGTGTTCACCTTGCGATCGGTTGCGCAATGCCGGACTTG
>Ga0210391_10000318_pt1 | contig 55061 bp, 52 predicted proteins | sample IncBWC12OmetaG_FD_160573 | JGI IMG/M metagenome (GOLD analysis project Ga0210391, IMG submission 160573) | Forest soil microbial communities from Barre Woods Harvard Forest LTER site, Petersham, Massachusetts, United States - Inc-BW-C-12-O ...
CGTTTGCAACGGACGTTGAGGGATCGGCGTTGTTGAGAGAGTAAAAATTCTCCGGCACATGGCGCGCGTGCGCTGGGGTCGGCTGGCGACCGAGGAGCCGATCAAGGACCTGGAGGCTGCCCCAGAGGCCCAGGAAGCGACGGCAACAATCATTGCCCGCAGCGCAGATTTGACAGTGGGTGAAAGTTCATGACAACTCAAGGCGCGAAACTTGGCCGAAAAGCCGAATCATTGATTGTCAATTTGCTTATTTCGCCAACGATCAAAGAGGCCGCGGCGAAGTCGACAGTGAGTGAAAGCACGGCGATCCGCTGGATGCGCAACGAGGAATTTCAGCGCCGCTACGCAGAGGCCAGGAGTCGCCTCGTCGACCAAGCGACTTCGCGCCTCCGCGCGGAAATGGGTCTGGGCGTGGATCTGATAGTAAAGATCGCAAAAAGCGCGGAGACGCCGCCTTCGGTGAGGTTGAATGCGGCGAGCCGGCTTGTTGAATTCGGTCTTCGCGCCGTCGAGTTGGAAGAGATTGTACAGCGCATAGCCGCTCTAGAAGCGGCCCAGAAGGGGTAGGACATGTCTGTTGAGCGATTGAAATCCCGGCTTACTGTTCTTGAGTCAAAAAGCACAAGTGGATTCGCGGTTTTGAAGTTCGCTGATGGAAGTACGCGCAGCGTACGAATAGACGATCCCTTGGAGTTAATCTGCGAGGCCATGAGGCTGGCGTCTTTTCACCTCGGCCAGCCGGAGGGATGCGAAGACGATGCACCGATACCAAAGCCGGCGCCGCCCGAGAAGCTGGCCGCCATTATGGAACTGGTGGGGGCCGCGGAGTCGGTAGCTTGCGAGAACAACTTGATCAACCTCGCGCATGGCCTTCTACACAATACCTGCGGCGAACTCGAGCAGTCGCCGCCACCATCAACGCAACTCAACGAGACAGGGGGAATAGATGGCTTTTGACGACGAAGGGGTCAAGCTCGACGCCTATCGGAGCCTGCGGGATCGGGCGCCGGGGGGGCTGAGTGCGAACCGCGCCGCCTTTTTGCAAGCAGACAAAGTTGAATACCAGCCAGTCACTGAGCAGGAAGAAAAGGGGAAACTCAATGGCAACGAATCTGAATGACCAGGGATGGCAGTTTTACGGCCAAGCGAAGTTCTTCGACAAGCTCTTAAGGTCCGCGGGGCACGACACAGGGGATTTTGTGGAAAGTCTCGGCGAGACGTTGCGCCCTCGGATCGTGCAAGACGCTTACGGCGATCACTCGAAATCGCGGATCGAAGCCGCCGATCGAAGCGCCATCGATGCAGAGACAATAACGCGCGACGGCGTCAAACTCGACGCCTACCGGCGCTACAGACGATAGGGCAGCTCAACAAAACTCGAAACCAACTGGAGGGGAAACATGACAACGACAGTTCAGGAAGAAACAGGGACGGCGATCGCGCGAGGCCAGCTTCGGGAAGCGCTTCGCGCGGTAAAAGTGGCGGAGCAGACCGCTGTTAAAGCTCAAGACGTGGCCACTCGTGCCAGCCAGGGTGTGGCAAAGGCACAGGGCGAGATGAAGCGCTATGCAGACCTCGATGAGCAGGTGCATAAACATCGGATCGACATTCTAAAGCGAGCGGGTGGGGCGATTCCCAGTTTTTCCGCAGAGCTGAAAGAAGATTTGAGAGCTGCACTGCAAGCGCGAGATGAGGCGGCCGCTGAGGTCAAATCGGCGGCTGCGGTGTCTCGAGAATTGCATGCGGAGCTAGACGTCGCTCTCGGCGAACACCAACGTGCCAAGAAATCGGCCGAGGATTCGGCGGCTGAGGTGATTCTCGCCGAGATTGAAACAGTCGTTGCCGAACTCCGCGAAGTGTGCGCTCGCCGGTGGCATCTGCGGATGCTTATCGAAAATGTAAGCCTTCATTATGGCGGGGTCGGGATTCACCAGCGAGTCCAGCATCTGGTGGCCGAGGGCCTAGAAGATAACCCGCGACAATTGCCTGTGAACCGCGAGCCCGAAGCTCGGGCCAGCCAGTGGTGGCAGAACTTCGCGTCGCGCCTGGCCGCAGATCCTGAGGCAACGATGGGCAAACTGCCATCCGAGTCCGATCTCTGGCGGTAAATCAAGTTTTGTGCGCCTGGGTGGAAACTTCCGATGGTTCCGCCTCGCCGTACTCCCTTCGGGCAAGGGTGCACAAAGACCAGGAGCGGCGGGTACCCTCCAGTTCCGTCCGCTCCTGGTTTTTTTTCACGCTCGAGGCTGTTCCAAAAACCCTGATCCCATGAATGCTGTAAGCGTCTGAGTCTCTTGTGGAAACTGATGTGGTGGCCGATGTTCCAGAAGTTTGTGGGTTCTGGAACATGTATCAAGGCGTAGATCTGTGCAGCGACTCTTGAGATGAGGCTTATGCGGCGGGATTGCCGGATGCAGCCCAATACTGCCACTGCACTGCAAGTTGTGCATTGAGCCCCGATGATAGAGGGTGTACTATTGCTTTGTAACCTTCGTAGTTACAACAGAATGCGAGATTCCATGGCCGAAGCGAAAGCCCGCAGCGGGAACCCCGAGAAACGGAATCTAGGAACTCTCTCGCTTGCCTTGAGCACTGACGAGGCCATCAGCGCGAACGACGGCCTGCAGCCCACTGAATCGTCCAAGGCGCAGGAGGCACGGAACAGCCCGATTGAGAGCGCTGCTCGAGAGGTTCGAGGGAAAAAGCTCTATCAGGACGAGCTTTACGGGACCAAGGAACTCAGCCCATTGGCCGTCGCTCTGATTGACACTCCCGAGTTTCAACGCCTAGGCCAAATCTACCAGCTCGGCTTTACTCACATGGTTTTCCGTGGTGCCACACATCGCCGCTTCGATCATTCGGTGGGCACGTACTTCGTGGTCCGAACCATGCTGAGACGAATCGTCCAGAACCACGCCCGCTTCTACAAAAGCGCTCCTGACGAGTTTTGTCATCCGGGCCTTTGGCTCTCTCCAAGACTCTATATGGAAGCGCCGGCGACGCCAAGGGATTGGCAAAAGCTCAACTCTCCGATGGGAAGGTGGCGCGGCCTCGTGGAAGTCATCTCGGGAGCTGCTCTCTTGCACGACCTCGGTCACGTTCCCGTCGGCCACACGATGGAAGATGAATTCTCTCTCTTTCGAAAACACGACAGCCTTGGTGGACCCAGACTGTTTGAGATGCTCTATGGCCCACGAGAGCCACTAACCACGATCAACCCCACCAAGACGAACCCACACATCGAGGATTACTTTTCGCCGATCGATACAAACAGACTTCCTAGACCGGAGCCGTGGGAGCGTGTCCCGCTGCCTTGGGTACTTGAGGAAGGGACTTATGAGCGTTTCCTTCCCGATGTGTCTGGAGGAGAAGGCGCCACAATCCCAGCACTACGAAATTGTGAAATTAGAGACCTGATTTACTTGATTCTCAGCTTTAAGGAAACGGTAGATGGGGAACCCGGCCACGTCAAATACAAGACCTTTGAACAGGAATTGGATGAGGCGCAAAGAGCCGAAGGCAACAACCACTCCGAGAAGGAACTCGCCCCGAGCCGATGCATCGCTTTTATCAGGGCATTGTACAAACATTACTCTGCGCCAATTGACGTTGGCCGAGACCAGGAACAATTACCCCTGTTTCACCCTTTCATGTCTGACGTGATTGCGAATACAATCTGCGCTGACCTTTTGGACTACCTCGTCCGCGACGGCAGAAGACTGAAGTTAGATATCAGAGATAATCCACGCCTCCAGCGCTACCTTGTTATCCGCCCGGCATCCTCATCCGTCGCGGTCGCCCATCACAGCGCAAGTGGCCCTCCGAGGCGACTGGCTATCAACGCAGTTCAGCGCAACGGGCTCAAGAGGCGCGACACAGTGTCCGATCTGATGGACTTGATGAGCGAACGATACCGCTTCGTCGAGGTAGTCTACTACCACCATAAGAAGGCCGCGTTTTCCGCAATGATTGCAAAGGCCATCGAGATTCTTTCGAAATCGCGATCAAAGGTAAAACAGTTAGATAAGGGCGGTATCTATCCTGCACCTTGGGCGCCTAATGCGACGCTACCGTCCGAGCCACGCCACGTCTGTCATTTCGGAGACGAGAGCCTCCTGGCCTTCCTAGCCAAAGAAAGCGAAGAAGCTAAGTCTGAGCCAGCGGCCGCACTGGTTCGGGGTATCATCTCCCGAAGCGAGCACAGGCTCATTTTTACCCTGGACTATGAAGCAGCTTCAGCGGCGGGTGGACCTCGCAAAATTATCGACCACCTCCGTCAACCGGACGACACCGGAAGAATCCAAATGGAGGAGACACTCAGAGCCCTTGTCTCGCGTTCAGGTATAGAAGGAGAAGTGCCGATTCTCCTGTATTGCCCGAACATACGCATGCAAGCAAAAGAAGTTGCGGCCCACGTCGAACTAACGCCCAATAAAATCGTCCCACTGAGTCTGGAAGGCGAGGACTCGCAGGTAGCCGCTGAAATAAGCGTCCTCAACGGCAAATATCAGAGGCTTTGGCGACTGTACATCTTCGCGCACCCCAAGCTCGCGTTCGAGAGAAATGAAACGAAGCGTCTGTTCCTACTAAGCACCATAGTGGATACCTTTTGTGCCCAGTTTGGGGTGCCCGAACAGGCCCGCTCTCGGGGCTCGAGGTTCGACTTCATTCCCTTTCAGAAGCGGCTTCACCACTACTTCCGCGAGTGGTTGAAAACCGCTCCGCTGAACTTCAAGATTGACTTCAAAATGGAGAGACGAGTTGAAAGGATTGCGGAGGATCTGGAATTTTGGAGGGCGCTACTCCCAAAAGATGGGCCCTTTCCTGTAACCGATGAAGACTACAGAATCGGACTCAACCGCGCCCTCCTCATCTGCATAGCAGACGATGCGACATCCGGTCACCGCGAAAGATGGTCGGATCCCTTGAAAAAGATAAAGGGCCATGCGTGGTATGTTCCGTCCTCCGTGCCGAGCGTGGAAGAAGCACGAAGATCGGCCTTTGATTTGCTTGGGAGCCTCGCAGCTACCGGTAAGCTAGAAGAAGCTGTACTTGCGAAAAGGAACGAGCTAGGCGCTCTCGCCAGCGACGTAACCACACAACTTAAACTTGGCAGGAGCAATCCAGCACCCGAGTGCTCTGAGCAGCCTGTGTCTGACAGAGCCGCCGAGATTCTCATGATCATCCAGGTCTTCGCCGGACAGCCAGGATCGGATGAGCAAGGAATCTTTTCGAGACGTTTCCCCATTCGTCTAACTTCCTTAACGACTGAGCAATATCAAGAGGTCGTCCGAAGGTTCCGCGACTCTGCTGAGCAGCAGAAAGTCATAGATGCGAGCGCTCTTGATCATCGTGGAGCAAAAGTCCGGCAGGCCTTTGAGTGGCTCGATTTCATAATCGAGCAGGTTAAGAAGACAGATGGTGCGCATGATGAAGTCTTCGAAGACGGTGATGCATGAGGAAGGACCAGGCGCGCCGAGAGGAGGCTTGGGCTGACAATCTGTATGTGGACCTCAAGTGCTCCGCCCCGCCAATGGATCTGCACGCAGCAGCGCGCAAGTGTCAAGTAAACCGATTGAAGCTACGTCCGATGATCCAGCGGGGCGCTCTCTTGCCGTCGCTAGGTGGGTACGAAGTCATCTTACGGAATCTCGAGCCCAAAGACCTAGACGTTGAATCACCGGAACCCGCGAACGAACTGAGTTCCCAACAGCGATTTACGCTTGCACACGAGATTGCGCACACCCGCTTTTATAAGACCGCCAAAGGTAAGCTGGTCCCCGATGATGGGCCAAAGAAATATGCTTATAATGGCGAAATTGGGCTCGAGGAAATCTGCGATCGGGTCGCTGGGCACCTTCTCGTTCCGACCCAGTTTCTCAAAAGCGAGGTCAGAGGAAGTCTAGACAGTGACTTTGAACGAATCGACGCTGGATTTGTCAGGGCCATGGTCGGCAAGTTTCGCGTTTCGTATGATGTCGTGATCAGGCGGCTCTGGGCGACAGACCCTGAAAACGTGTTTGCCCGATGCATTCTCCTCGTAGGAAGAGATAACGAGGGTCCTCTAATTCGAGCCTCGTACAGAGGCACCAGCCTTTACTCCGCATTACCACCCCCGAAGGAATGGCAACCCGTACAAGACTGGCTCCCGGAGTTGCCGCTAGAAGCGATAAACCACTCGGGAGCTGGCGCTTGGTATCTCGACAGGCAGGGGCGAAAATTTCAAATTCAGAAATTTCCCCTAGGAAAGGGTGGCAGCTTTCTGCTTCAGTTTGACGATCAGGGGCGCAGAGCACCAGACTCCGGTTTCTCTTGGGGCGACTGACCGCATAGTCGTTTGGCGAGTGCTCACTGGCCGTGCTTCACGCGACGTCGGCGCCATCGGTGCTCATGAAACGAGCTTTGCGTCACCTGACCGTAAAGTCGGCTTGTCGTACAGTTGCCGTGATTGTGTTCATAATCCAACTCCTTCTGGAACATGCCCAACTGTTAACTGGTTTGCAACCGTTCCGACGTGAATACTGATGCTTGCGGGAGTTGTTCTTGAAGAGCTTTTTGGAACAACCGCTCATACTGCTTATTGAATGGCTCGCACGGCTGTTCCGACGCCGATTCCGAGCTGCTTAGCAATCATTCGCCAAGGGACGTTAGCTTCGCGGAGCTCACGAATCTTTCCCGTGTTCGCATACACTCGCGGCCGGCCGATGCGCTGGCCGCGGTGACGTGCGGCCTGAATGCCGGCAGAGACCCGCTCTCGGATCAAGGCGCGCTCGAATTCCGCCATGGCAGCGACGACGTGGAACATGAGGCGCCCAGATGGCGTCGACAGATCCAAGTTGTCACGAAGCGAGATGAAAGCCACGCCATAGGCCTGTAGGTCGGCCAGCGTGTTCACCAGATGCTTCAGGCTGCGTCCCATGCGATCGAGCTTCCAGCAGGCAATCGCGTCGAAGCGTCGGGCATGAGCGTCAGCCATCATTCGGTTGAACTCGGGGCGTGACTCTCGTGCTCCGGATATGCCCAGGTCTACGTACTCGCTGAAAACGTGCCAGCCGCGGCGCTGAGCGTACTCCCTGAGCTCCGCAAGTTGCAGTTCGGGGTTTTGACCGTTGAGCGTAGATATTCGCGCGTAGAGGGCGACGCTGTGAATCTCATGAGACGTGGAAAGGGGGGTGCTACTGCGGAGTGTAGCCATGTGTTACCTCCTCGAAAAAGTGATAAGAGGCGACGCCAGTCTTGGCGGTCCCCTCTGAGTTTCTTTTGAGTTATTGCGTTGCAGAAAAGTCGATTACGTTTCGGCTCGCTCTCTTCGCAGCGGCAAACCAGACCTCCGCTTCACATTCGATAAAGCCATCTCTGGCGTTTTGGACAATTCCGTTCACGGTCCCACGGAGCATGACTCCGGCTAGTTTTTGGAGTTCTTCATATTGGGCTCGAGTGCTCCGGACCGAGACGAAGGCAGATGTGGGACGGGCTTTGTTAGGCTTTTGGATAGCCATGAGGGTGCCCCCTCCATTGGGGCGCCTTGCGGTTAGCCCTCGTTCGGTGCTAGTAACACCGGGCGGGGGCGCCTTCGTTTCAAGAGCTGCTTGTTGCTGCTCCAGGTGTGCTGCATGAACTGTCGCACAGGAAGCGAATCCGCAAAAGTGTCAAGAAAATTAATAGGGGAATTTCGAGTCCAAGTACCCAACGCTCCCCGATGGCAGCCAGTTTGTTGACATGGTGTGACACGGCCACACGTGGCCACCGCTGCCGGGCTTGGATACAGATAAACATTGAGGGAAACTGGCATTCTTTGGAATACCAGTCCCACTGATCCTGAATCAGCGGACCGCCAATTCAAGGACGACAATCTTAAAGCTGTGCTGAGGTATATCTGTATACCTTCAAATGCGGGTACTTTGCGAATGCGCCAGCGATGGCCTTCTCAGTCGTTTCATCCCACGTCGGCATCGACGTACCGAAAATAACACCGGACGCACCGAGCAGTTCCGCCATTTCCCGGTATTTCGTTGCAACCTGAGCAGAGGTCATGCCCTTGACGGCAAGCGTGTCGACACTCTTTGCCTCACCAATGATCATCTTGCCGTTCATGATGCAGGGAATATCAATCTCCATGGTCGGCTTGATGGCATCTTTTGGCTTGATACTCAATTCCGGCGCGAACTGGAAGCTGTCTTTCGACTCGCGCCTCAGAGCGTCCAACGTTAGCAGCGTGACATCGCCGTTGTGGTGGAGCATCTGATAGACCATTTCGTCCAGCTTGTAAAACCAAGACGGCTCATTCGGATAACGCCAGCTCGGATAAGTGTATTGCTGATTCGTCCCGCATCTTCTGCATGTGAAGTTCTGTGAGACTTCGGCGATTGAGAACCACGCTATGTCTGAACAGCGATTGCATTTGAGGACCAGGCCGCGATAGAAGACGTTTTTGGCAATGTAATCATCAACTATCTTCCGTGCAAAGTCTTCATCAGGCACGAATTTCGAGATGCAAGCGAAGTTGAGATAGCGACGCTTGTCACTCAGATAAACACCCTCGTCATAAACACCGTCTGTCGGCCCCTTCTTGCACAAGAATTGTTTTAGTAGCAGAGATGTTTGGCTATGATGCATAGCGTACCCTGCACCTTCGATGCCTCCGAATTTCCTGATCGTTTCGCTCTCATACCTTCCCTTGTCGGACACCTCACATTCATATCCGCAGTTCGTTAGCGCGATGCGGAATATCTTTTCAGGGCCGGGAACGGACACAGCCAGACGCAGCATTTGCAACTCGATATCGTCATCGAAGACCATCCCGCCAGGACATTGGATAACCACACCATCGAGCCCCGCACGCACATCGCTCACATTGGGCCCAGAAGCGAGATGTCCTCCCAAGGCGGGATGGCGCGGCGTTTCATGATTCATGAATGATATTTCGACCAGCCATCTATGAATCAGCGGATTAACGTGAGTAAAGGCCAAAGGTACCGGTGATTCGAAAAACCCCGGCATTCTGTCTCCCACAATCTGGTGCGTTGTGATCCGGTCGATGTTCTTCTTCACGTAGACCTTAGAGGGATATTCGACGAGCTTCCGGATGAATGATCCAGAATTGCCATCTTCAACGGCGAGGGAAGACATCGTCATGCGACTGCGCAGCTCGGCAACGGGTTCGCGCAGGTCTGCGGTGGGGATAGACGCGCTTATCACACACAAGGGCTTTTCCTGCCTCCCCATAGCCTCCAGATTTCTTACAGCAGTCATCATGCGATCTGGGTACGAATCGGGAGCTGGATCGAACCAAGACGGAAGCCAGATGGCACGGCCATGAAGACGAGACAGCCCGTAGTAGAGGCAGAAGTCGCGGATAGTATCGCCCCTTACAATGATCGACGGGAGAGCATAGAACCCCGCTGAGAACGCGCGAACGGTGGCTAAGGCTAACCTCGCAAAAGAGAAGGGCGTATTCACACCTAGCGAGTACCCTGGCTGGATTCCCCATTTAATGATGGCGCCGTCCGACTCTGTATTCATGAGTTTAGGGACGCAGGTTACGCCCCTTGTCTGCAATGCTGCCTGATAATCAGCAGTCGCAATTCCGGATTCCGCTGCCAGCCAGAGAGAGGGCGGAGCCTCCCTATCTGGCGGCAGGTTGTTTCTTATTTCGAATATGACGTCGGGGGATGGAACGAATTCGACGATATCCGCTACGCTCGTACATGGATGCCCCGGCGACGCTCCGGCGCGAATGAACCTGATCTGCAAGTCATTCTCGAAGTGGAATGGTGCGAGCCGGATAAGCAGTTGGTTGGTCAGCTCAGGGGAGATGAAAAACTCCTCAAGGACCGACTTCGTTAGGCTCTCGCGGATCATCGAATCCGCGCCGTCGCTGCTGTCGCCTTGAGCCTTTTCCTTCTCTACATACGATGCAACAGTCTTCTCGAACTTCTCGGGGTTTGTTCGCGCCAGATCGGCCCCTGTTTTCTGATACCGGAGGATTACGTCCGGATCGAACGACGACAGCATAGCCCAAAAGGTATCGCCGATCGTTTTGCCGTCTGTTGGAATTATTAGCGAGTGGTAGCCGCCCCAAACCTGACTCAGGTATTCGATAATGGACATGCAGGTGGTCTGCCAGTCCGGGTCAACAACGTTTGTCAGGATGACGATCCGATGCGGTCGGAGTCGGGTAGTAAATGTCTGAAACCGTGCGCTCACAAAAGCAGCCCTCCGGGCTGTTCAGCAATCATAGATGTCTGCCCGAATACCACCATGGCAGAAGGTAGTGAAGAAAAAGGCGTGACCGGGGGCGCCAGTACGCACTGAAGGGTCATTTGAGAGGCGTACAGGCGGCCGGAACCTCGGGATTATTTACTTTCGGGCGATACCCGGCGGTCTTCCCACAACTGCTTCATCTCGCGTCCAAGGCCGTCGAGGTCCGGATAGATTACCGACTCAGTGATCCCGCAGTCTCTGAGGTCTTGGCGAAGCTGCGCACGCGCGTCGGCGGCAATGGTGATGAGCTTGATGGTTGAGTCCGTCTTCCTGAATTCGTCCTGTATCCAGTTCGGCTCTGTGCCCAACACGATAAACCGGCTACGCTGTGCGGCGATGCGGCGAGTGATGTGCTCGAACTCCACCACCATTGGCGGTTGGGGAACAGGCACCTCATCGAAGTCTTCTTCCGACACCGGAAGATAGGAGCTGTCCCACAAGCTAGGATCATAGCCTTCGTTGGGATGCTTTTCGACATAGGCCTTCCATGCCTTTTCGGCCAGTTTCATATCCGGCAGGGCTTTGAGTTGTGCGTTCAGGCGGTGCGGTTCGAGCACGTATACGCGCGCATCATGCTTGTCGTTGCCCTTGTTGCGCAGTGCGAAGTGAAGAGCGATCAACGCGCCGTCCGACCAGTCGAGCAGGCGCGTGGGACCTCGTGATGCTGCATCAGGAAGTAGGAATCCCAGTCCCAGTCCTCGCTGGACTCCTTCTCATGCTCAACAGCGTTCCGCATGAACTCATCGTGCAGGTTGTCTTCGATTGCCAGGAGCTCCCGGATCGGCTTCAACGGGAGCGGTTTTCCGTCATTACCTCTTGCAGGGCGGTACAACTCCGGACGCAGGATCGTGTCCTCGAAGTCCTTGCTCTCGCCGCGAAACCAGAGCTCTTTGTGCCTCGGCAGTCCCCACGCTTTGCGCATTTCGCTTACGCAACGGATGAAGTCTCCGAGTGTCGTTACATGGCTCCTGCAGTCGATCGCCGTCACAACGGGCAAAGTGTATCAGCGTGCAGCGATCAAGAGCCAGCCCATGTTTTAGAAGGTAGCTCTGCAGCGGACTTCCCTTTTGAGGAGGTCAGGCTGGCCGCTTCACCATCTCGATCACGTTGGAGAACTTCCCCGCAGCCGTCCGCAGATCGTCGCTGGTGAGGTTCGCGTAGCGGTCTGGAGGCGCAGCTTGCCGGGCTTGGGGCGCAGATTCTTCTCCGACGTGCGCCGGGATCGCGGCGGTACCCTCCTACTGCGGTGAAAATTGCGGGGACCCTATGCAGAAATTGGGAGAAATTCGCAGACTCTACCCGCAGCGAAAAGATGACCTAATTCATTGATCACAAAACAATTAGAGCAATTGGAAGATCATGGTAGACGAGTTATTGATCCGCTTCACACGCAGGAGGTCGGGGGTTCGAGTCCCTCACCGCCCACCAATTCCGGTCTTAGTCGATTCCCAAATAACCTGAGGTGGAAATCGTAGGTTCGAATCCTGCGCCCGCTGCTAAAACCAACAGTTACTATCCTCCAGCGGTTTTGGGAGCGTCGGCAACCCCCCGCCGGCGAGGAGTTGCGCCGCAAGCCGCTAAGTGACGGGCAGCGAAACTTTGAGAATGCGCCAACCTGGCCTCTGCCTCATCCCAGTTGTGCCAACCCTGCATTCCGCCACATCCATTGATGAAATGCAGAAAGTAAGGGCGTAGCAAAGGCGAGGCTGGGTCAAGTGAGTAGGTTGTATCCACTCGATAAGAGGAAGGGCTCGCTGAAGCTCGCTCAAAATCTGCCATGCCTCGCATTCCATCGACAATGTAGTTGTATTTTGGCGCGAGTGTTTGTTGGTTCTGAAGCCCGAACTTCCAAACGGTTGCGATCAGTGTTCCCTGGTCGCGCGTCTTCCATCCCGGATCATCGAAGATCGCGCGAGTGTATGTGTGCCATGTATCCAGGAAGTCCATGGATCCCGAGTCAAAAAGAAAGACGCCGCCGTTCCAATGCTGCCACTCCGAGTCAAAGACATCGACTCCGAACTTGGACCCAATCGCCTGCCGTAAATGATCGCAGCTGCCACGAACACAGGAACATCGCACAGCGTATCGGCTGAACATGGGCAGGCGCGTGTGATCGGCCGCGAAAGTAACCGGTCCCCGCTTTCGCTGGAATATTCGGTCTACTCCGCTATTGACAGCGACAACATCGCTGTCGAGATAGCAGCAGATGCGCTCCGTATCTCCGACAATGCGATGCAGCCCAGTCTTCATCAGTATGCTTGCCTGATGGTTGTCGAAGCGCTCCGGAACATCAATTCGAACCACCTGATCGTGCTCGATCTTGCTGTCATAGCGCGCGGCAACAACCAGGATGTCCTGTCTCGAAAAGTGCTTAAGGAAGCGCAGCGAAAGGTTTACCTGCTCAACGTGAGCATTCCCCGTCACTGCATATACGAACAGGTTCGCAGATCGCTTCATCGACTGGCGGCCCTTTGAATCGGCGACGGGGAGCATCCGGCGCGGAACGCCTTCCCCGAAAGATCGCGTGTAGTTTCGAACTTAGCCACGATGTCCGAGTCCATGCGCATCTCCTAGTAAAGCAGGGTCTCCACAGCGCCAAGCGCCTGTTCCCCAGTGATAATCCTGCTGTCCTGGATCAAGGTCCGATGACTAAGACCGTTGCTGCCAGAGATAGATTCCGGCGCGCACTGAGGACCCTTACCCGCCTCGCTTCCGAGAAGGTGAATAGAACACTCCTTTGGCTCGTCATACCACACCGGCGAGTGCTGAATCCATATTCCCACCGTAGGCAGATCCCGTTTCGCCATGCTCAAGTGGAAGGGCCCGGTAGGCACTCCAATACTGAGCGACGCGAGCTTCACAAGTGCCTTCATAATTATCCCGAAGGGAATACTGTCGTGGCTCGCCGTTCCGAACAATTCAGCGTAGCTAAAGCAATTCGTGGCCTTCGATCGCACAGTATGGTCTCCATCGAACAGGCGATCTTCCATGGAAAGGAAGATCCAGCGGCGATCCTTTTTCAAGAGCAGGCGCATGAACTGCCGGCACTCTTCTGCCTCCCGCTGTTGGCGGGGAGGCAGGTCCTCGCGCCAGCGGTGCCCCCAGTTCTTGCCCGTACAGGTATAGCCGTTTCTGGCAATGATACATAGCTTCCTGCCGCCAAATCCCGCGAAATTCTTCAAGCGCGCCTCTACCCAGCGAACGATCCATGACGCAATGTCAAAATTGATGCCGTTAATCAGCGGAATGCCCGATTCAAGCACGGGAGCGCTGGCGCGCGGCACAATGTGGCGAGCCAGGTTGCGCGCTTTGGAATGGTAAGGGTAAGCCCTGTGGCCCCAGGTTTCCGGATAACTCGTCCATAACAGAGTTGTGATGTTGTTCGCGCGGCAGGCCTCATAAATCGAGAGGGGCAAGGATACGCTGCGTTTGCCGCCATCGATGTCGTTATAAACCAGCCCCAGGTGACGGTTGCGAAGAGAGTCTCCGTCGCCGGCCAGGACCGCAGGCGGCCCTCCGACAAATACAGGAGTCACATATTCGCTTCCGTCCATAACCGAGAGATAGTCATCGCCGAATCGCGTTATCCAATAGCGGTTTGACGGTTCAAGGAGCGGCAGAACATAACCCAGGCCCACCAGGTCTCCGAAGCCGTGCGGCCAATAGATAAGCACGTTTTCTTTTCGGACAGAGGCAAAGTCTCCGCGGTCGTGGGTGCATAGCCGCATGGACCGCGTCTTGACGTGGAACTTTCCATTCGCGCCCGTCATAACCGATCCTGCTGCATGAAACCTGGCTGTTCACTCAGTCCCCGCTCTCCCTTATATATGCTCTCGGATAAGCCCACGCCATCTGTAAGAGTTTTTCGTGCTACCTCTATCTCATCGGCCGAGAGATAGTTGAGCACACCTCCGTCAAAGTATCTTTGGATTGATCGGATCACGTCGGCCGCGCCGATCATGTGCATGCAATGGGGTAAGTCGTCAACAACGTCCACGCAGATCTTATCCGCTGAATCAGATGGGGAGTTATCGTCCAACGAGTGGGTCCGATGTCTGCCGCATCCCGCTGTATCGCAGCAGGTCAACGCGCCTATCGTATGTAGAAACTGGTGAGTAGGATACCGCTGCCACTGTGTGGATTGTCCCCCGCCGGCGATCACTACGCAGGCGCGATTCGGTGAACTGTGTTTTGTGTCCACAGCGGAAGAGAGGTGCATGAGTAAATTGAGAGGACATAGCACTCCCTGAGCATGGTGAATGAGTCGAATGAGCTGGCGCAAATCTGTCTTCCCCCTCAAATCGACGACTCCGCTCAACTCCGGATGATGGTCTCCCTCTGCGCCAACCTGTACGAAGAGAATGCGGTCGCGGAATGCGTTGATGACAGTTTGAAAGCGTTCGCGATCCCACCACTTGATCGTCTTTTCGAAAGTGCCGCCAGCACTTAATACCCAGAACGGTATTTCGTCTCTAGTGATTTCCTGTAGCTGAGATATCCAGGATTTCTCTCGTCGCGAAAGGTGCAGATCGCCCCGAAAAACCGTGGGTTTGATCTCGACATCCAGAAGATTCCCAAGATGTCTGAGGAACCCGTGTATGAAGTGGAAAGGCGGATCGTCATTCCGCTGAGTAAGCGGAGGATTGCAATCGATCTGCTCAACATCGGGATCGCGCGGATCGAGACGCCTGAGGTGGGGGTTATTGCGCCATAACTCGTTGTGGCGAGTCCGTACATCTGTCTGAAACTGACCAGGGCAGGAGGCATGCAGGTCGCGCACTGCCGCCGTCAACATGACGGTTGTGCTCGCACTGTGGTCGCACTTCAGGATGACTCGCCGCATCGTGGTTAAAGCGCAACGGAGTGTGCAATCGGTTGTCGTATCGTCGGTTGAGCCGCACAAAACTCCTGCTGCGTGAGCCAGGCACGTCGGCCACCGACAAAATACATCTGAATCCTGCGAATGACGTCTTCCGCCGAAATCATGTGCATGCAACGCGGCATTCCCTGCACGACGTTGAGGCAGAGATTCCTCGGCAAGTCTTTCTCGCTGCCATCCCCAAGAGGAAGAGTCCGGGCCTTCCAGCACCCGCCCTTTTCACAGCACGGAAGCGCGCCGACAGTATGCAGGAACTGGTGGTGTGGGTAGGCCTCCCATTGCGGTGGTTCGCGCCCGCCCGCAATCACAACGCACGGCCTGGTTTGGCCGGCGCTCCCCTTCGTCTCAACGGTTGCGGCCAGATGCATCAGAAATGTCACGCCGCATACAACGCCCTGAGCGTGATACACGAGCCTTATCAACTGACGAACATCCGTTAGACCGCGTAGGTCGATTACCCCTCGCAACGGCGGATGATAGTGGTGCAATTCCCCCACCTGCACAAACTGGATCTTTCCGTAGAAATAATCGACAACCTGCTGGTACCGGTCGCTGGCCCACCATTTCGCGGTAAAGTCGTACTTACCTCCGGCGGCAATCACCCAATAAGGAATTTCTTTTCCGGTACGCTCCTGGACCTGGGAGATCCATCTCTTTTCCTGTTGATGCAGATAAATATCTCCGGCGTATTTTTGTGGAGTGATCTTCAGAGACAACTTGTCGTTCAGGTATTCAGTGAAGGACTGAACAAAGTGATAGGGCGATTCGTTGCTGCGATGGATGAGCGGATAATTGCAGCGCAGCGCCGTCACTTCAGGGTCGTCTTCCCGCAATGGGGTAATGAGCGGATTATGCTGCCAGAGTTGATCCACACTGGTTCGTACATCGGTCAGGAATTCACCTGGATAGGAGGCGTGAAGGTCCCGCACGGTCGCGGTCAGCATTAGAATGTCGCCGGGACTCTGATGATTCTTGAGTATGAGCTTGCGCATCGAAGTACAAGGCCCTGTTCTCAATCTTTTCCAGCCGAAATGGTCCGTTATGAGCGCAGTGTGCGGTGGACGTCAATCACTGAGCGCGCCAGAGTCTCCAGGTCATTGAATTCCGCATAGGGAAGATAGCGCGTGCGGTATTTATTGTTCTTTTGCTTGACGACTGAAATCCGCTTTCCGTTCACGGCGAGAACGCTTGCCGCGCCGGTTGTCGATATAACAAAGGGAACATTCTTGTGCCGAAGTGTTCGACGCTGGGTTGCCTCGGGCATCTGATTTCCTCCTTAGAATGGCATCCGGACTGCATTGAAGCAGCCTGGAGAATTCGATGCGGTTAATTTGCCTGTTTCTGCTCCCGGTTAATCCGTATCGTACTTATAGCCCAGAGTCAGAGAGTTCACCAGGTCGGCCGGCGTTCGCGTGTCGGCTGCCGTGTTCCATGGGAACAGCGCATCCGTCAGATTGTGCCCAACGGGCCCTCCGCTGACCGGAACATATCCCTTGCCGAATCCACCCGCTTTGGCAGTTTGCCATAAGTTCCACAGCCGGTCCACATTGCAGTGGTGCAGGAAGAATACAGGATCGTTGGGTGAGGTCGCCGGCTCCATACTGCCTCCCACCCACACGTGGACGAGATTGTGCATGCCATAAGGATTCCAGCCTTCCGCGGCATTTCGATAACCGGTCACCTTTGTACTGCTGCTGAAGTCGGGCGTGTCGTAAGGAGTGAGTGCCTGCGTCGCAGTCACGTTTGCCGGAGTGGGTAATGTTTTGATGCTTCCTGCCAAGAGGGCCGTTCCGCGCCCCAGGGTTCGCGTCAGAAAACTCGCCGGCAAAGGAGCCCCGGTGTCGGGATCTTCCTCGACGGTTGTCCAGGTACCGCCGCTCGCTACGGAGCGGAACGGCCCGGTTGTGACTTGATTGGACTTCGTGGAATCTCCATCGCCGCCCATCAGGGTGGGCGACCAGATCGGCGAAGTTCCCGGCGTCAGCGCCGAGTCGGCAGCCCAGTTCCAATAGGGCATCGCAAAATCAGGCTCCGCCATTTCCACGGACAAGTCGTTCTCCAAACGAAGGACAAGTTCGCGGTGCCACGGGAAAAACGCTGGTCCGCTGTGAGCAGCGTTGCGATACATCATCTGAGCCATCGGATCAGAGGGATCGGCCGGCGGGTCTCCTGGCGCAGGCGTGATGTGCATCATGGCGCTGGCATGCGTGGTTACATACGCGTCGTATTTGCCCTTTGCTTTGAGCGAGAGCAGCGCATTTACAAATGCGGTTTGCTGAGCTGTCGTGAGGGTCAACACGTTCTTGCGAATTCGAATTGCCGATGCTGACGAACTGCTCCCACTCAATCCCGACGAAAGACTGCTCGTGGAAGAAGCACTCGGTTTCGATGAACCGGACGGGGTCGCGGACATCAGGCTGGAAGCGCTCAACTTCGAAGAAGCCGAGGATGACGAGCTCAAAGAACTTGGCTTCGATGAGCTGGATGAACTCGGCAAGCTGGGTTTCGAAGAACTGGAAGAACTCGACGAGCTCGGTTTGGACGAACTCGAAGAGCTGGATGAACTGGGTTTGGACGAACTCGAAGATGATGAGCTGGAAGAGCTCGGTTTGGAAGAGCTGGATGAACTGGACGAGCTCGGTTTGGACGAACTCGAAGAGCTGGACGAACTGGGTTTGGACGAACTCGAAGATGATGAGCTGGAAGAGCTCGGTTTGGAAGAGCTGGATGAGCTGGATGAACTCGACGAACTGGGTTTGGACGAACTTGAAGATGATGAGCTAGAAGAGCTCGGTTTCGAAGAGCTGGATGAGCTGGATGAACTCGGTTTGGACGAACTTGAAGATGATGAGCTGGAAGAGCTCGGTTTCGAAGAGCTGGAAGAACTGGGCTTTGTAGAACTTGAGCTTGGCTTGCCAGTGCCCGAACTTTGTTTTCCAGAGCTCGAACTATGCTTGCTGGAGCTGGAACCGGAACTGTCACCAGAGCTATCTCCAGAGCTATCTCCGGAGCTGTCGCCGGAACTATCTCCGGAACTGTCACCAGAGCTATCTCCAGAGCTATCTCCGGAGCTGTCGCCGGAACTATCTCCGGAACTGTCACCGCTGCTGTCACCGCTGCTATCTCCGGAGCTGTCCCCAGAGCTATCTCCGGAACTGTCCCCAGAGCTATCTCCGGAGCTGTCGCCGGAACTGTCACCAGAGCTATCTCCAGAACTGCTGTCACCGGAGCTGTCTCCAGAGCTGCTGTCTCCGGAGCTGTCTCCAGAGCTGTCGCCGGAACTATCTCCGGAACTGTCACCGCTGCTGTCACCGCTGCTATCTCCGGAGCTGTCCCCAGAGCTATCTCCGGAACTGTCCCCAGAGCTGTCTCCGGAGCTGTCGCCGGAACTGTCACCAGAGCTATCTCCAGAACTGCTGTCACCAGAACTGCTGTCACCAGAACTGCTGTCTCCGGAGCTGTCTCCAGAGCTGCTGTCTCCGGAGCTGTCTCCAGAGCTGCTGTCTCCAGAACTGCTGTCACCGGAGCTGCTGTCACCGGAGCTGCTGTCGCCGGAGCTGTCTCCAGAACTGCTATCTCCGGAGCTGCTGTCGCCGGAGCTGTCTCCAGAACTGCTGTCACCAGAACTGCTGTCTCCGCTGTCGCTCGAACTGCTGTCGCCACTGTCGGAACTACTATCACCGGAGCTGCTGTACGCCTCGTCGTGCGGGCTGACCAGCCGCTCCTGGATCTTCGGCAGCTTCAGCGAGATTGCAGCCACTGCAGAGGGCCCAGCGCTCACTTTCGGCTGATCCTGAGGCAGCAATGGCGTGTCACCCTCGTCGTAAGTCGGATCGAGGGTCACGCCGAGCGAAGTGGCAAACTCATTCGTCTCGCTAATCTTGCAAACAACGGACGACTCTCCCCACGCGGCTTCGATCAACTCTCGCAGGTCGTCGTCGTACATTCGTACTGAGCCATTGGTTGCGTAGAGAAGTCTGCTGGCAGGATTCGGCGTGCCTGCGTGAATCACCAGCACATGGCGGCCATTCTGATCGGCAATCGCCGCCTGACCCCGCACCGGTTCAAGAACGATCATGCCAAACTTACCGAACTTGCTGGCGTCGTAGGCGGTTCCGCGGCCGGTTCGCACAATACCGCGCATGCGATACTCGCCGGTCGGCGTGTCTCCATAGGGCTGGAGCGGAGAGCGCGTGGGGTTCCGGTGTTCGCTCGCCGCGAAGTCGTTCGCCCGGCCGCACACCGAATACGGACCTGCCAGCTTGCGCCCGGCGTCATCCTTCAGAATCAGGCGACCCACCCGGTTACGGTCCGACGCCAGAACAATTTCAATCGTAGGCATGAGTGCTTTCCTCTCCTGGTTTCACGATCAGCCCACATCCCCTCTTGATAGCCACGCAGTTCAGATTGAACGCCTTACTGCAGCCGCACCCATTCTTCCCATACCGTGCGAGTAAAGTGTTTGCGTCCAGTTTTAAGCTTGCATGAGCTAGCGCCCACAACCACCCGGCACCGCTAACGATCGGCCGGGCAGATCAGGATGGATCGAACCGTAGAGGGCATCCCAAAACTCCCACGGAGGTTAGCACGATTTCCAGGCAAAGACAACCGATGAGCACGTATCGTCAGTAGCACGTCAAATGTCCGCGTGGTGTGGCAAGCGATATGTCCGCTCATTGCGGGAAGAACGCATGGGAAATAGTCTCGAACCGCTTATACCCGTTCGAGCCTGGCACAAAAATCACCAGCCAAGATAACGCCCTTTCACGGCTCTTGAGATCGCTAGCGTGCGTTAAGCAACTCCAGCAAGCCGCGCTTGCGCAACGACGTCATCACCTGCTCGACTGACCAGTCCAGCGAAGCCGTTCCGTCGGCCACGAGGTCGGCGTACCGCGATGTCGGGCGAACATACTCCTCTGCCATGGGCCGCACCGTCTCGGCGTAGTGCGTGGCAACCGACTCGGCTGTGCGTCCGCGCTGCCGTATGTCGCGAGCCAGGCGTCGCTGATAGCAGATCGCGTCGGGCGCATCGACGTACACGCTGAAATCGTACAGAGCACGCAGGCCTTCATAGTAAAGAGCGAAAATGCCGTCAACGATCAACAGATGATCCACTTCAAGCTGCTTTGTTTGGCCCTGAATTCGAGTATGGCTGGCGAAATCGTACTGCGGATGGTGAATGGCGTGTCCCTCAGCCAGACGGCTGACATGGGCGATGAGCAGGTCGGATTCTAGCTCGTCAGGATGGTCGAAGTTCTTGCGACAGCGCTCTTCGTAGGTGAGATGAAACAGATCGCGGTAGTAGTGGTCGAGATGAAAATGCGTTCCTTCAAGCTCACGCGCTAGTTCCTCCGCGAGCGTACTTTTGCCTGATCCGGAACACCCGGCGATGCCCAGAATGACCGGGTTGCTCACTTCGCGCCTGCTCCTTTGGGATCTGAGGCAATGGCCGGAATCACTCGCGCCAGCAGCGCTGCCAACTGCCCTTCCACCTGCCTGCCGGTCTCCAGCACTTCTTCATGATTCAGAGGTTCGACCTGTATGCCGGCCGCCATGTTCGTAACGCACGATATGCCGAGCACATTGATACCCATGTGCCGGGCGACGATGGTCTCCTGAACCGTGGACATGCCAACCAGGTCCGCACCCAGAGCGCGAAAGGCCCGGATTTCTGCCGGTGTCTCGAAGCTTGGCCCCAGCAATCCAAGATAGACGCCCTGATCGAGCGCGTATCCTTCTTCCTGTGCTGCCGCCTGCGCAACTACCCGAAGATGCCGCGAGTAAGCCTCTGTCATATCGAAGAAGCGCAGGCCAAAGCGTTCGTCATTGGGCCCGAAAGCCGGATTGCGGCCGGTGAGGTTGATGTGATCCGAGATGAGCACCAATTGGCCCGGCGTGAAGGATTCGCGAATCCCGCCTGCGGCATTCGTGACGATCAGCGTGCGAACGCCGTAGCGGCCCAGCGCGCGGACAGGAAAGGTGACCTCCTCAGAAGAGTAGCCCTCGTAGGCGTGGAGACGTCCCTGCATCACTGCTACTGGCACGCCGTTCAGCATTCCTATCACAAGGCGTCCGCTGTGGCCGATCGCCGTCGGCTGCATGAAGTGAGGGATCTCGCCGAAGGGAATCGCCACAGGATTCTCCAACTGAGAAGCGAATCCTCCCAGACCCGACCCGAGAACGACGGCGATCTTTGGCTCAAGAGAGGTGCGACTGGCGATGAAACGGGCGGCCTCGCCTGCCCGGTCGTAGATTGTGGAATTTGGATAGCCTGCCATGATCAGAATTATCTATCGGAGTAGCATTCCCACAATGGAGGCTGACATGAGATTCGCCATGGTTCCTGCAAACATAGCTCGCAGGCCTAGGCGCGCGAGGTCATTGCGACGGTTAGGCGCCAGCGCGCCAATACCGCCAATCTGAATACCGATCGAACTCAGGTTCGCGAATCCGCAGAGAGCGAAGGTTGCGATGGTGAAGGAGCGCGGGTCGAGCACAGCCTTTTGCCCGCCCAGCTGGGCATAAGCCACCACTTCGTTGATCACCATGCGCGTACCCAGCAGATCGCCCACAATACGCGCATCTTTCCACGGAATCCCGATCAGCCACGCGATGGGAGAAAACAGCACGCCGAGAACGGCGTCAAGGCTCGAAGGAAAGTAGGGGAAGTGCTCCTTGAGAAACCAGTTGTGAATGCCACCGAAGATACCGTTGAGCAGCGCAATGAGAGCGAGGAAAGAAATGAGCATGATGGCCACATTGAATGCCAGGCGGCCGCCGTCGATGGTACCGCGAGCAATCGCTCCCAGAAGATTCTCTTCCTTGTGCTCGATGCTCTTCGGCATGTGAACCACGCCTTCGGTTGCCGGCGTCTCTGTCTCGGGCACGAGCATTTTTGAAATGAGAATAGTTCCGGGAGCGGTCATGATGACTGCGGCGAGCAGGTGTTGTGCCTCAATTCCATACAAAATGTAGGCCGCCATGATGCCGCCCGAAACATGCGCCATGCCGCTGGTCATGATGGTCATCAATTCGGAGCGCGTCGCGTCCGGCAAAAAAGGCCGAATGGTAAGCGGCGCTTCCGTCTGGCCCATGAAAATGCTGGCCGCTACGTTCAGACTTTCCGCTCCTGACACCTTCATCGTCCACTGCATGAGTCGGGCGAAGACGCGGATGACGAGCTGCATCACGCCGATGTGATAGAGAACTGCGAATAGGGCCGAGATGAAGATGATCGTAGGCAGCACCTGGAAGGCAAACATCATTCCATAAGAGGAGTGCTGCTTGCCCAGGTCGCCAAAAACCATCTGCGATCCAGCGAAAGAATAACCGAGCATGCGGGTAATTGCCGCCCCTACCGACCCCAGCACGCGCTGCCCGACGGTCCACTCCAGAACCAGAACGGCGAAGACGATCTGCAGACTGAGGCCCCAGATCACCGTGCGCCAGCGGATGGCACGCCGGTTGGTCGAGAAGATCCACGCCAGCGTAAGCATGGTAAGCAGGCCCAGGATCCCCGTGAATCGTGCCAAATGTTTCTCCTTTGTGACTTCATCCTATGTGCGAGGCGGCGATTCCAGAAACTGATTTTTGTTCTCCGCGGTGATAATTTCTCCCACGAGTGCCGGAATTGGAGCTGGCTCCGGTCGAATTTCAATGGCTTCTGTCAGCAACCGCTCGGGCTCGGCGAACAGAGCTTCATCATCGGCGAAGAGATTGCAGAGCGGCTGGCCGGTCTCGACCTGGCTGCCTAATTTGGCAAGCATTTCAAGACCTGCGTGAGCAGACACGGGCTGGCCAGCCCGCTCGCGCCCCGCACCCAGCCGTTGAACCGCCCAACCGATCTTTCCGCAGTCCATGTGCGTCAGGAACCCGCTCTGTGGTGCGCAAAACTGGCGGCGGAATTTCGGCGTGTGAAAGCTCCCGGGGTCGGCGAATACCTGTGTATCGCCGCCCTGCGCCTCCACCATCCGCGTAAAAATATCGAGCGCGGTGCCGTCAAGCAGCCTGGCCTCGGCGATGACGCGGCTTTCATCGACACTTTCTGCTTTGCCTCCGAGATAGATCATCCAGCCTGCCAGCGTCAGCGAAAGGTCCCGCAGATCCTCAGTGATCGAGCTCCGCTCATTGCGGAGCACGTCGAGCGCCTCCCATATTTCCACCCAGTTGCCGGCAAAGCGCCCGAGGGGCTGATCCATAGAGGTCAGAAGCGCCGCGGTGCGCGTACCGGACCTCTCACCGATATCTACCATCAGCGCGGCAAGCAGGCGGGAAGACGCAATATCTTTCAAAAATGCGCCCGAGCCGGTTTTCACGTCGAGGACCAGGCCGTTCAGGCCCTCTGCGAGTTTTTTGCTCATGATAGAGGCGCAGATGAGCCACGGACTCTCCACAGTGCCCGTCCGGTCGCGCAGGTCGTAGAGCACGCGGTCGGCGGGAACCAGATCGCTCGTCTGGCCGATCATCGTCACGCCATAAACGTCGAGAACGCGGCGCGCTTCGCGCAGCGAGAGTTGTGTGCGGTATCCGGGAATGCTTTCGAGCTTGTCCAGCGTTCCGCCGGTGTGACCTAATGCGCGGCCGCTGATCATGGGCACTGCGAGTCCGGCCGCCGCGGCAATCGGAGCGACCAGAAATGAGGTGCTGTCCCCGACTCCGCCCGTCGAGTGCTTATCGACCGTCGAGCGCCCCAGGCCGCCCCGATCGAGGACCTCGCCGGAGTATCGCATAGCCGTCGTCAGCGTGTTTACCTCCGCAATGCTGAGTCCGCGCAGGAACGCGGCCATGAGCCACGCCGAAAGCTGCTCCGGTGGGATCGACTTCTTCGCCGCTCCCGTCACAAGGAAGGCAATCTCCTCCGGCGTAAGTTCCCCGCCGTCGCGCTTCTTCAAAATAAGATCAACTGCATGCATAGGAAGCCGATCCAGTCATTGCGGGTCAAGATGAAAGGTAAACGGCAAAAGTTCGGCAAAGGGTCGAAGCTCGAGTTCATGCTTACCCGGAAACGAAACAACCGCATTCGCGGAGACAAACTCGCTCAAGACCTGCCTGCAGGCTCCACAGGGCGGGCTGGCTGCGCCGTTAAGATTCGTAACCGCGATAGCGACGATTTTGTGGCTTGCTCCCCGCTCGCCGACAGCGCTGAAGAGCGCGTTCCGCTCGGCGCAGCTGGTCAGTCCGTACGACATGTTCTCGACGTTGCAGCCGGTCGCGATAAACCCGTCCTCGAAAAGCAGAGCGGCCCCCACGCGAAACCTGGAGTAAGGCGCGTATGCCTTAGCGGCAACTCTACTGGCGGCATCCTGAAGTCTTTCAAGCACAGCCAAATCCGTCACAGGCAGTGAGTCTGACATAGTGTCTTGAGGCTATAGCATTTCTCTCTGCGCCGAAATAGAACAAGCCGTTCTCAAGTTCCCTTCCATTCTCCCGATAAGCGTTAAGTGGACGAGTTGACGCGCGAATTTCTCATTGAAAGCCAGGAGGGTCTGGACCGCATGGAGCGGTGCCTCACGGAACTCGAGGAACATCCGCAGGAAGGCGAACTTCTGGCGGAGATTTTCCGTTGCGTGCATACCATCAAGGGCACCACGGGGTTTCTCGGATATTCGCGCCTTGAGGCGCTCTCGCATGCGGGTGAAAACCTGCTGGGCATGCTGCGCGACGGCGAGCTGCTCGCAACTGCGGAGATTATCAACGCCCTGCTGGACTTCATGGATGCACTGCGTACAATCCTGCGCTCGATCGAAACAAGCGGCGACGAAGGACGAAGCGACGATTACGTCATGATTGAGCGCCTGCGTGCGCTGCAGCAAAGCAGGATCACGCCAGTGGAGAACGACCGGACCTTAGCCCAATTCGTCGGGCGTTCTTCCGAACCCCGATCGGCGAAGAGAGCCGAGCAGATTGCAAAAGAATCGATGCCGGCGCACGAACCGGCGGCCAGCCAGGCTCAATTCCAGGGCAACGCCGCCGACTCGACTCTGCGGGTGGATATCGAACTGCTGAATCAGATGATGAATCTGGTGGGCGAACTGGTTCTGACGCGCAACCAGATTTTGCAGGCAAATGGCGCCGACGCCGGGTTTACCCTGCTCGCGCGCCGCCTGGACATGGTCACGGCGGAGCTGCGGGAGACGGTGATGAAGGCTCGTATGCAGCCGGTGAGTCATGTCTTCTCGAAGTTCCCGCGCCTGGTGCGCGATCTCTCGCAGCAGCTCGACAAGCGCGTGCGCCTGCAGATGGAGGGCCAGCAGACCGAGCTCGATAAGAGCCTGCTCGAAGCCATCAAGGATCCACTGACGCATTCGGTCCGCAACTCGATCGACCATGGCATCGAAGCGCCGCAGGTGCGCGAGGCTGCCGGTAAGCCTCCGGAGGGGCTGCTGAGGTTGCGCGCAAGTCAGGAGGGCAGCCATGTGATTGTAGAGGTAACCGACGATGGCGGCGGCATTCGTGTCGAGCGCATCCGCGACAAGGCGATTGAGCGCAAATTGATCACTGCCCAGAAGGCCGCTCAACTGAAGGACCGTGAGTTGCTGCAGTTGATCTTCCTGCCGGGATTTTCGACGGCTGAGAAAGTCACCAACGTCTCCGGGCGCGGCGTGGGCATGGACGTAGTCCGGACGAATGTCGAGAGGATTGGCGGCAAGGTAGAGATCGACAGCCGCCCCGGCGAGGGGACCACGCTTCGCCTGAGAATCCCTCTCACACTGGCAATTATTCCCGCGCTGATCGTCCGCAGCCGCAAGCTGGATTTCGCTCTCCCTCAAGGCGCGCTAGTCGAACTGGTTCACTTGACGGCAGAACAGGCCAGGATGCAGATCGAGTGGGTGGAGAACGCTCCACTCTACCGGCTGCGTGGAAGGCTGCTGCCGCTTGTGTTCCTCAACCGGCTTCTTGAGCAGACGGAAAATGCTGAAGCGGGTGCCGGCTGCTACATTTCTGTGCTGAATGCCGACGGACGCCGCTTTGGACTACTGGTCGACGACTTGGCCGATCCGGAAGAGATTGTTGTGAAGCCGCTCTCCGCTGTGCTGAAAAAGATTGGTCTGTTCTCCGGAGCGACGGTGATGGGGAATGGGAAGATGGCGCTCATTCTCGATCCTAGTGCGATTGCCTCGCGGGCCGCAATCGGTCTCAGCGCAGATGAAGAAGACGTGCACGACGACGCAGCGAGTCTCGGTGCCATCGATGCCGAGTTCCTGATCGTTGAGATCGGAGCAAAGCAAGCCGCTCTACCCCTCGGAGACATCCTGCGCATCGAACGGATTCCCCGCAGCCGGATCGAACGCGTCGGATGGACGCCGGTGCTGCGATTCGAAGGCAGCGTGCTGCCGCTGGAGGACTCCGCGGGCATCCTCGACCAAGAAGGGCGACTCCAGCGCTGAGTTGACGGTCGTCGTTTGTCGCGACAGCGCCATGTGGGCCTCGCAGTTTCCCAGGTACTCGATGTAGCCTCGGGCACTCCGCTAGCGGAAGCAGGCACGGATGCGGTTGCTGCCGGGGTGACGCTCCTCAAGGAACGTGTGACCGCCGTTGTCAATCTTAGCCGATTTCCGGCGTTTCCCGCGCCTCTTGCAGAATCCATTGCGACTATGGAACTGGCAGGATGACAGCCGCGGCCGAAGAAGTGATCGAGATGTGCTCGGTGCGCGTGGGGGGAACGCTCTTCGGTGTTCCCATCATGCGCATCCTCGAGATTCTCGGCACGCCGGCGACGCAACCGGTACCGCTGGCTCCGACTTATATCGGCGGCCTGGTGCATTACCGCGGAGAAATCCTCACCAGCGTCTCCCTGCGCAGCCTGCTCGGCATGTCCGCCCATGCGACGGCTCCGGACATGCTCGTCTTCGAGGGAGCGGGCGGATATTTCGGCTTGCTGGTCGATGCGGTGGGAGAAGTAATGACCGTGTCGCCGCGGGAATTTGAGGCTAACCCTTCGACCCTCGACGACCACCGCAAAGCGCTCTTTGCCGGGACGTACAAGTTGAACGATCGCCTGCTGGTCATGCTGGATCCGGGCAGATTCGATCCGGTGCAGTTATCTCAATAAGACGGGGAGGAAGCGAGATGCGTGCACCCACAGTCTTCGGGGTCCACTTCACGCGCCGCCCGGAGCGCTCCTAAGTTGGCAGGTATGGAGGTACCCATTCCCATTCGAGTGCTGGTGATTGACGATTCAGCGGTGATGCGCAGTCTGCTACGCACCATTCTGGGGGCTTGCGCGAATATCGAGCTTGTGGGTATGGCTTCGGATGGTCCCGCCGGCCTTGAGGCCATGGAGCGTCTGCACCCCGATCTTGTCCTGCTCGACATCGAAATGCCGGGCATGAACGGACTTGAAGTTCTGGCGGAGATCCGTGCCCGCGGCCTCGGCGTCAAGGTCATTATCTGCAGCACGCTCACGCGGCGTGGAGCGTCCACGACGCTTGAGGCTCTGGCCCGGGGAGCTTTGGACTATGTGACCAAGCCTGCTGCGCAGCATGGTGCTCGCGAAGGCATCGCCACTTTGAGCAGGGAACTACTGCCAAAAATTATCGCGCTTTTTCACGTGGGAAGTGGACAGTCTCTCATCGAATTTCCGGCTAAACTGTCCGTCGTTCCAGCCCAGCCGGGACCCGGCGAGGCACACGAGCCTATCGAGGCGCGCGTGCTCGTAATCGGAGTATCGACTGGAGGACCAGCCGCGGTCGAAAGAATACTTTCCGCGCTGCCTGCAGATTTTCCTCTGCCAATTCTTATCGCACAGCACATGCCTCGGCTCTTTACTGCATTACTTGCGGAAAGGCTCGACGGTCTATGCAGCCTATCGGTGCGCGAGGTAGAAGCCATCACCCAGGCCGCGCCCGGGATCGCTCATCTGGCTCGCGGTGAATGGCACATGGAAGCCGCCGGAACGCCCGACCACTGTTTGCTGCGTTCGACCCAGGGCCATCCCGATGAGCGTTGCCGGCCTTCTGTCGATCTCCTGTTTCGCTCAGCCGCCTCCGTCTACGGCGCCGGAGTTCTGGCCGTCATCCTCACGGGAATGGGTTCTGACGGTCTCGATGGATGTCGCGCCGTGCATGCCGCCGGAGGAAAAATCCTAGTGCAGACCGGCAGACGAGCGCGGTCTGGGGAATGCCCGGGGTGGTAGCCAGGGCTGGTCTTGCCGATCAGGTCCTGCCTCTGGAGGCAATGGCCGCCGAGATAATCCGCCTCGCCATGGCTCATGGCCAGCGAGAACTGGTCTGAAGGTAAGGGATAAGTTTTCTATGGCCTGCACGGATGCGGATTTTGCTTATTTGCGTTCGGTGGTATTCGAGCAATCCTCAAACGTGCTTGATGCCTCGCGTGATTACCTCTTCGAATCGCGGCTGCAACCCCTGTTGGATTCCACCGGCCTCAAGACTCTGGACCGTCTTGCCGCCGCCTTGCGCCAGCAACCCGGCAACGCAATGAAAGAGTCAGTGGCCGCTGCCATGACCATCAAGGAAACCAGTTTCTTTCGCGATCTCAAGCCATTCGACCTCCTGCAATCCGAACTGCTGCCTCTACTGGTCAGGCAGCGTGAATCCGTACGCAGGCTCCGCCTATGGAGCGGCGCCTGCTCCAGCGGACAAGAGGCTTATTCGCTGGCGATGCTTCTGCGCGAGCACTTTCCGCAACTGAATGATTGGCAGGTCGAGATCCTGGGTACGGACATCTCCCTGGACGTCGTGAATCGCGCACAGGCGGGCCGCTATCAACAAGGCGAGGTGAATCGCGGACTTCCTGCGCGATACCGGCAAAGATACCTGCGGCAGGTCGGCGATGAGTGGGAGGTAATCCCCGAGATCAAGAGGATGTGCCGCTTCTATCAGCGCAACCTGTGCAATGGCCTGTCCCTTGAAAGATACGATGGCATTCTGCTGCGCAACGTCATGCTCTACTTCTCGACCGAGACGCGAAGGCAGCTGTTGCTCGACATGCATCGCATGCTACACCCAGACGGTTTTCTCATCCTGGGATCGAGCGAACAACCGGACCTACCTGACCAATTCAGGGCCGAATTGAAAGCGAACGCCTGCTATTACAGACCACTGCCCAACGGTTGAGCCAAAGGAAACGCACCTTCTGTCCTATCATCGTGCCGCAGAAGTTCATGTTACTAAGGTTTGCTTGCAAATATCGCAATCCGCGATATACTTATCGCGGATTGCAAATCAGAGAAGATCGCAACCCAGGTGAGATCGCAATGAAGCTCGGTGAGAAACTTCGGTATCTGCGCGAAGTCGAAGGCAATCTGCGCGGGATGGACCGGGCGATGACGCAGCAGGAACTGGTGCGAGCGATCCGTTCGGAACTGAAGGCTTCGGCGATGAAGGCTTCAATAAGCCAGAGCTACCTCTCGCAGATTGAGAGCGGGGCGCGGCCGCATCTGACCAACACCACGCGGCAGTTGCTGGCGAAGTTCTTCAAGGTGCATCCAGGATACCTGGTGGATGATCCGGACGGCTATCATGCGGAGCTGCTGAGCGACGCGCGGACCCTCGAAGACAAGCTCGATCTGTGGCTGGTGAGCGGGGCGGAAAGATTCCGGCGCGATCCGCAGCTTAGGCAAGCGCTGCTGGCGCTGGCGAGGCACAAGAATACGCGAGACTGCCTGCTGCTGCTGGAGGCGGTGATGGATACTCCGGGGTTGGTGGAGAGACTGCTGGAAGTGCTGCGGCCCGGCCATGCGCAGGAGAATGCGCATGCGCGGGACGGTCGGCATTCCGAGGAGCGCGGGCGCGCGAGAAAGGAGAACGGCCAATGACCTGGGAGACGTTTTACCTGATATGTTTCACGCTGGGGTTGTCGCTGACGCTGTTGTCGTTTGCGGGGGTGTTCTCGCATCTGCACTTTGGACATTTTCATTTGAACCTGGGGAAAGCGGGGCATGGGCACACGGGCGGCCACACGACGCATGGTGGTAAAAGCGGCATCAGCCCGGTGAATGGATTCACGCTGGCGGCGTTCCTGTGCTGGTTCGGCGGATGCGGTTATCTGCTCGAGCGGTATTCGGACTTCCTTACGCCGATTGTGCTGGGCGCAGCGATGGTTGCGGGGGTGCTGGGCGCGGCGATCCTGTTTTGGTTTATGGCGAAGGTGCTGTTGCCCCATGAGCGCGAATTGACGGCGGAAGACACTGCGGTCGCCGGCGTGCTGGGAAGAGTCAGCGGGGCGATTCGCGAAGGCGGCACGGGAGAGATTCAGTTTTCGCAGGACGGCGCACGCCGTTTTGCCAATGCGCGGAGTGAAGCAGGCGTAGCGATTCCGCGCGATGTGGAGGTTGTCGTGATGCGCTACGAACAAGGAATTGCCTGGGTTCGCCGCTGGGACGAGGTCGCAGGAGATCTGACTTCGATCGAGCGTGGATCGCTGGGCGACGGATTTCCTGCATCCGGAAATCCGGATGTGGGGTATCGGGCAAAGGTGAAGTGACGTAGTTTTCCTGATGGAAAGGATCAGGAGGCGTTTATGACAAGCACAGTAATCGTAGTAGTTGGATTGAGCCTGTTGGCATTTATATTGCTGATGGGAATGCTGGCCAAGATGTTTCGCAAGGCTGGTCCGAATGAGGCGCTGATCGTCTATGGGTTTCGCGGTCCGCGCGTGATCAAGGGACACGGCACCGTGATCTTCCCGATGGTCGAGAACTGCCGGGAGCTGTCGCTGGAGTTGATGTCATTCGATGTCGCTCCGCAACAGGATCTGTACACCAAGCAGGGCGTGGCTGTGACAGTCGAAGCGGTTGCGCAGATCAAGGTGCGCAGCGATCAGGAATCGATCCTGACGGCGGCGGAGCAGTTTCTGTCGAAGACACCGCCTCAGCGCGAGGGGCTGATCCGGCTGGTGATGGAAGGACATCTTCGCGGAATTATCGGCCAGTTGACGGTAGAGCAGATCGTCAAGGAACCGGAGATGGTCGGCGACCGCATGCGCGCGACGTGCGCGGATGACATCAGCAAGATGGGGCTCGAAGTGGTGTCGTTCACGATCAAGGAGGTGCGCGACAAGAACGAATACATCACGAACATGGGTCGTCCGGACATTGTCCGCATCCGGCGCGATGCTGATGTGGCCACGGCCGAAGCGGAGCGCGACACGGCGATCCGCCGCGCAAATGCTCTGCGCGAGTCGGCGGTTGCAAAGGCGGCTGCGGACCAGGAGCGCGTGCTGGCGGAGACACTGTCGTTGGCGAAGCAGGCCGAGGCGCAGCGCGATCTCGACATTCAAAAAGCTCAATTCACCGAGCAGAGCCGCCGTCAGGAGGCGCAGGCGGATAAGGCCTACGAGATCCAGACCAACATCATGCAGCAGCAGGTGACGACGGAGCAGGTGAAGATCCAGCAGATCGAGAAGGAGCAGCAGATCAAGGTGCAGGAGATGGAAATTCTGCGCCATGAGAAAGAGCTGATCGCGACCGTTCTGAAGGGCGCGGAGATCGAGCGGCAGAGGATCGAGACAATTGCGTCCGCTGAGAAGATGCGCATGACAACGGAAGCCGAGGGCCGGTCTGCCGCGATTCGCGCGCAGGGCGAAGCCGAAGCGGCCATCATCTTCCAGAAAGGCGAAGCCGAGGCCAAGGCGATGAACCTGAAGGCCGAGGCCTACCAGGAATGGAGCCAGGCCGCGGTAGTCGACAAGCTGATCACGAATATGGCGGATGTGGTTCGCGCAATGGCGGAGCCGCTGTCGAAGGTGGACAAGATCACCATCGTTTCGACGGGCAACGACGGCGCAACTGGCGCAAACAAGCTGACGGGAGACATCACGAAGATCGCAGCGCAGGTGCCGGCCCTCTTCGAGGCGCTCTCGGGCATGGATATGCGCGAGCTGATGTCGAATGTTAAGAGCATGCGCGCACGGCCGAATGGCAGTGCGACGATCGACGGCAAGGAATGACAACCAGGGCGGAGGGCCTTTGCTCTTCGCCCGCACTTTTTGAAGGATGTGAGGAGGAACACCATGGCACTGCTCGAACGTGTGGGAACACTGTTACGCGCCAACATCAACGACCTGATCGAGAAGGCCGAGGATCCGGAGAAGCTGCTGAAGCAACTGGTTCTGGATATGGAAAACCAGCTGATGCAGGTGAAGACGCAGGTGGCGATTGCGATTGCCGATCAGCATGTTCTGGATAAGAAGCGGAAGGAGCATGAAGACGCGGCCGCAGAGTGGAAGCGCAAGGCCGAGCTGGCGGTGAAGAAGTCGTCGGATGACCTGGCGCGGGGGGCGCTGGAGCGCTCGCTCAGCCATGAGCAGATGGCGAAGGGATTCACGCAGCAACTCGAAGACCAGAAGACCGAGGCCGATACGTTGAAGACAGCATTGCGCAAGCTGGAACAAAAGCTGCAGGAAACGCGGTCGCGCTGCGAGATGATCATTGCGCAACACAGGCGGGCGCGGGTCGTGAGCAAAGCACAACAGGCGCGTCGGGCCGTGGAAAGTACGGACCGGGCGACGAGCATTACGCGGATGCGCACGCGCATTGTGGGCGCCGAAGCAGAGAATGCAGCGACGAGCGAGATACTCGGCGGCGATTCACTGGAAGACCGCTTTGCGCTGCTCGAACGCGAAGAGCAGATTGAGGCTCTGCTGCTGGATCTGAAGAAAGACCTGAAAAACGACGTGAAACAGCTGCACGCTCCCGGAGCATAGGGGGACTCCGCGGGCGATACTTAGGGTGATGCACAGGGAGCAACAGTGTAGGGTGTTCATTGACGCTTTTGGAGGGATATGAGCGCGCATCATCCATTCGATCTCGAGGCAGCTGCGCGCCAATCGATGGTGGAGCATGGATTCGAGCCGGATTTTCCGCCGGAAGCGAAGCACGAGCTTGTGGCTCTGGCGGCAGATCCGCCGAAGGTGAATGCGACCGCCGAGGATCTGCGGCATCTGCTGTGGTCGTCGATCGACAATGACACGTCTCGTGATCTGGATCAGATTGAATACGCGGAAACGCTGCCGAACGGCAATCTTCGCGTGCTGATCGGGATCGCGGACGTGGATGCATATGTGCCGAAAGGCTCGGCAATCGATCGTCACGCTGCCGTTGAGACGGTGACCGTCTATTCCGGGGTCAGGAATTTCCCCATGCTTCCCGAGGAGCTTTCGACGGGGCTGACTTCCCTGCTCGATGGCGAGGAACGCAAGTGCGTGGTGACGGAATTCGTTCTGGATACGAAGAACCTCGTGGTCTCGAGCCGGGTTTATCCTGCGCTCGCCCAAAACAAAGCGCAGCTTGCCTACAACGGAGTGGGTGCGTGGCTCGATGGCAGAGCGGAGGCTCCGGCGAAGGTCGTAGCCTCGGTAGAACTTCAGGCGCAGCTCAAGTTGCAGGACGCGATTGCCCAGCGGCTGCGCGCGGAGCGCTACGAACGCGGCGCGCTCAACATCGAGACAATTGAAACCCATGCGGTGTTGCAGGGCGACGCAATCGATATCCAGACACAGCAGAAGAATGCCGCGACGGAGCTGATTGAAGATTTCATGATCGCCGCCAACGGAGTGGTCGCGAGAACGCTGCGCGAGAAGCGCATTGCGTCTATCGGAGAATTGTGAAGACTCCGAAACGCTGGGACAGAATTGTGGAGTTGGCAGCTCAGATGGGGGCGAAGCTCCCTGTGGAGCCCGATTCGAAGGCCCTCAACGATTTTCTTTGCAAACGAAAGGAGGAGGACCCGGACCACTTTGCCGATTTGTCGCTGGCCGTCGTGAAGTTGATGGGGCCGGGCGAATATGTGCTGGAGCGGCCCGACGATCCTCCAGAAGGACATTTTGGCCTGGCAGTTGAAGACTACACGCACTCGACGGCTCCAAACCGGCGGTATGCAGACCTTGTGACACAGCGATTGGTGAAGGCGATGATCGCGGGCGAGGCTCCCCCTTATTCCGACGACGAACTGGCAGCCATCGCAGCGAACTGCACGACGAAAGCTACGGCGGAACGCAAGGTGGAGCGCGAGATGCAGAAGCGGATTGCAGCGGTGGCCATGCGCAATCGCATCGGTGAGACCTTCCACGCTATCGTGACCGGCGTTACAGATCGCGGAACGTTCGTGCGGACACTAGCTCCGCATGTCGATGGGATGCTGGTGCATGGCCAGGATGGAGTGGATGTGGGCGATAAGCTAACTGTGAAATTGGTGCGCACTGATCCCTGGCATGGCTTCATCGACTTTGCGCGTGCTTAGTCCATTGGCGGATACGAGGGAATGACGGAGAGATGCGACCCCACCTGGCGACGCTGGTCGATGATTTCCATAAATATGGAAAGAGCACCGCGATTGTTACATATCGTGGTAACCGGCGCGCTGCCTCGACTTATCGCGATCTTGCGACGCTGGCCGAACGCTTTGCTGCGGAGCTGATGCAACGCAAGATTGGCATCGGCGAGCGCGTCGTTTTATGGGGACAGAACGGAGTTGAATGGGTTGGGGCCTTCTTCGGATGCGTGATGCGCGGTGTGATTGCCGTCCCGCTGGATACTACGGGAGGCTTGGATTTTGCAGCGCGGGTGATCGCGGATACGCGGCCCCGGCTCGTAGTCGGCGATGAGCAGTTGCTGGGGCGGCTTGGTGGAGAGACGGAAAGCATCGCATTTGAAGATTTCGGAAGCGCACTCAGCACGTCGCACGCGACGGTTGCGCCCGCGCTGGGATTGGATACGACACTCCAGATTCTGTTCACCTCGGGGACCACAGCAGAACCGAAGGGTATTGTTCATACGCATCGCAACGTTCTCGCGAGCCTCGCTCCCATGGAGCGGGAAATGCGAAAATATCGGAAGTATGAACGCTGGTTCCATCCTCTGCGCATCTTGCACACACTTCCGCTGAGCCATGTCTTCGGACAGTTCATGGGTTTGTGGATTCCTCCGTTGCTGGCAATGGAAGTGCATTTTGAATCGCGACTTCAGGCGCAGCGCCTAATTGAAATAACGCATCGGGAGCGAATTTCAGTGTTGGCCGCGGTGCCTCGCGTGCTGGAGCTGCTACGAGATTCGCAAATAACGCAATGTTCGGGACTGCAGAAGGAGTTAGACGCGGCAAGAGAAGAGCGCGCCGGGAAGCGCTGGTGGCGGTTTCGGAAGATTCATCGCGTTTTCGGTTACAAATTCTGGGCGTTTGTGTGCGGCGGAGCTTCGCTGTCCCCGGCGTTGGAAAGCTTCTGGAACACCCTGGGTTTTGCTGCGATTCAGGGCTATGGGATGACGGAGACAGCTGCGCTTATTACTTTGAATCATCCCTTCAAAGTTGGCAAGGGCACGATCGGTAAGGTGTTGCCGGGGCGTGACATCGAAATAAGCGAGGACGGCGAGATTCTCGTGCGTGGCGACATGGTCTCGACATCGACGTGGCGCAATGGACATATACAGCAGTCGGAGTCTCCCTGGCTCGCGACCGGCGATCTGGCATCGCGTGACGAAGCGGGGCAACTTCACTTCCTGGGTCGCAAGAGCCAGGTGATTGTCACCCCATCGGGCTTGAATGTTCATCCTGAAGATGTGGAAGCTGCGCTCAATGCGCAGGCTGGAGTGGAAGCTTCCGCCGTTGTCCCGCTTTCGACCGCCGGCGGGACGGAACCCGCGGCCGTACTGCTGTTTCGCGGATCGCGGGAGGCGGCGCAGCAGGCGGTGGTTGCGGCGAACCAGCGGCTGGCGGAGTTTCAGCGGGTTCGGCAGTGGAGGCTCTGGCCTGAGCTGGACCTGCCGCGCACATCAACGGGCAAGATTCAACGGCGCAAGGTTGCGGAGTGGGTGAATGCGCAGCCTGCTGAGAATGGATCGGGAGTTGCGGGCGCTGATCCGTTGCTGGCACTGATTCTCTCCATCACTGGCGCAAGACCGGAGAGGACCTCAGACGACGCGCGGCTTTCGGAAGAGCTACAGCTCGACAGCCTGGGACGGGTGCAATTGCAGGCGGAGTTGGAGCAGCGCATGGGCGTGACCTTGAGCGACGCAGCGCTGGAGGCGACAACTACGCTGGGTGATTTGCGGCGACGACTGGGCATGGATGCCGAGGCGGCGAGGGTGCCGATGGCTACCAACATGCCGGAGAGTGCCGGTGAGCAGGATATCTATCCGCGATGGACTTGGTGGTGGCCGGTGCAGGCGGCCCGGACGGTATTTATCGAATGCGTGCAGCAGCCGCTGGTGTGGCTGCTGGCCGCTCCTCGGGTAGAGCGAGAAGTGGAGCTGAAATCAGATCAGACGCTGTTGCTTATTGCAAATCATGTCACTGACTATGACGCTCCGCTGGTTTTGTATGCTCTTCCAGGCAGGATGCGGCGACGGGTAGCGGCGGCGATGGCGGCGAGCATGCTGCTGGATTGGCGCAAGCGGCGGAACCGGGGATCATGGTTTCTGAATGCGCTGGGACCGCTGACTTATCTGGTGGTTACTGTCGTCTTCAACGTGTTCCCTCTCCCGCGCGGCGCGGGATTCCGGCGGAGCTTTCAGCACGCCGGCGAAGCGCTCGATCATGGGTACAATGTGCTGGTGTTTCCGGAGGGCCGCGAGTCGGAAGATGGAAAGTTGCAGAAGTTTCGGCCGGGGATTGGTTTGCTGGTTGCCGAGTCGAAGGTGCCGGTGTTACCGGTTGGGATTCGAGGGCTGGGCGAGATGAAGCTGGGCAGGCAGCGGTGGTTTCGTTCAGGCAAGTTGCTCGTGAGAGTCGGCGCGCCGATTACGTTCGCGCCGGAGCTGAGCGCGGAAGAGATAACCGAGCGGCTTCAAGCTGAAGTTGGCCGTCTAATCGGTGAGAACGCGGCGGGTAGGTCCGGCGCCTGACGCGCTGCCAGCCAAACGTGGAGACATTCGCATGAGACGAGTTCCTTTTCTCCTTGCCGCTTTGCTCTCGCTCACATTGCTTCCGTGGCTAACCTCAGTTTTTGCTGGGAAGCCGGACAATGCACAAGTTCGCTGGATCGATTTTCAGGATGGAAAGCTGGTGTATGGCAGCGATAAATTTGGGAATCGTGTGCCTGACTTTTCGAGCGTCGGTTATGAGACGGGATTGAAGCCGATGCCGGATGTCGCGGTAAAGGCGACGCTTGACCCGGCGTCGTCTGGAGACGATACGCCGCGAATTCAGGCGGCCATCGACGACTTGGCGAAGCAGCCGCTAGATGCAGGCGGATTTCGCGGCTCGCTATTGTTGCATGCAGGCGTATATCACATTGCGGGAACCTTGCACCTGAATGCTTCCGGCATTGTGTTGCGCGGGTCGGGCACCGGCGAACACGATACGCTGCTGGTGGCGGAAGGGATGCCGCATACGATACTCAGCATCGGAGGCACGGGCGAGTGGCAGCACGCCGGACCAGACCACGCGGTGCTCGATACGTATGTGCCGATCGGGACCAATATGCTTTCGGTGGACGACGATCACGACCTGAAAGCAGGAGATCGCGTCCTCGTCCAATGGTCCATGACGCCGGCGTTTATTCATATGATCGGGATGGATCAGATCCCCTCGCGCAAAGATGGGCGCACGGTGATGCAGTGGTCGACGAGCATGGGACTGCGATTTGATCGAAAGATTATCACTGTAGATCGAACGGCCCAGGGCGGGCGACTTACGTTTGATGCGCCGTTGACGAATGCCATGGGGCGCGAAGAGGGCGCGGTCGTCTTCCGCTACAACTTTCCTGACCGGATCGACCACGCAGGCGTTGAGAATCTGCGCACTGATGGCAGCGCGTTCGAGAAGACGCCCGGCTACGGCAATCCGCAGACGCTGGATGAGTCGGGCGGCACACCGAAATTTGTCGGCGGCGGCTTCTTTGACTCGCTTTTTGTCCAGTTCGCAAGCGTTGAGAATGCCTGGATGCGCAATATCATCGTGACGCACTACAGCAACATTGTGGCGATCGGGCAACACGCTCGGGCGGTGACGGTGACGGATATCAAGGGCATCGATATCCATACACCTGAAACGCACAGTCCTCCGCAGGCTTTCATGATCGACGGGCAGCAGAGTCTTATCGAGAACTGCTCGATGACTGGCGATTTCAACCATGTCTGGATGACGCAGGCGCGAGTACCGGGGCCGGACGTCTTCTACAACTGCACGGCGAAGGGATATCACCTCGATGCCGGGCCCCATCAACGCTGGGCGACGGGAATTCTGTACGACAACTTACGCATTCAGGGGGCGATCAACGTGATCAATCGCAACAGCATGGGTACGGGGCACGGGTGGGCAGGAGCGAACAACGTGCTGTGGAACTGCGAGTCTGACAGCTATCAGGTTGAGACTCCCGCAGTCGCGTACAACTGGGCCTTCGGAGTGAAGGGTTCGCTGACATCGCCGCAGATGGGGATGCCGCAAGGCCAGATTATTTCCTCGGGCAAACACGTACTGCCGCAGAGCCTGTATCAGCAGCAACTGCAGGAACGGCCGGCATCGCAACGTACGGTCCACTGAAGATACATGACTTAAGTGCCTTGCCAGCCTCTGATCTGCGCCCGACAATGGCGCAGATGACTCCTCTTGCATCCCTCTATTTGCATTGCTTTGAATCGGTAACAAATGGGTGCGACCGAGCTGCGGCTCGTCGAAAGACGCAAGCACCAGACCTCAAGACGGATGCGCCACACCTGGCGACCGGACGCCGCGGCGAACGGGCCGCGTTCTTCTATCTGCGGCGAGAGGGGTTCATTGTCACGGCGCGAGGATGGCGCTCAGGGATCGCACGCGGCGACCTTGACCTGGTGGCGCGGGAAGACGACACGATCTGTTTTGTCGAGGTGAAAACCCGGACGACGCGGGCAGTGGCGACTGCCGAAGCGTCAGTCGACGAACAGAAACGGAGAACGCTGCGGCGGCTGGCGTGGCACTACCTGAGGCAGGTATCGGATGAGGGAGCTCCGTCGCGCTTCGATATCCTGTCGATTTACCTTGAGGAAGGAAAGTCGCCGGATTTCGATCTGTTCCGCGGGGCATTCGGATGGCGGTGAGTTCCTCCCCGGAATGTGCTATAGCGCGGGGTGTATCGGCGAGCGTAGGCTCCTGATTGATTCGGAAAGAAGCTGGATTGTGAGCTTGTGCACTTTGAAGTCCGCCTTGGGGACGTTTTTCGCTGGGATTTTATTCGTTGGCTTTCACGGTCTATTAATTGTTGGGGCGGTTTGCTATTTTGCTCTCGCACCGTTAACGCTACTCAAGCGGTCGATGGAACCTTCCCGGCAAAGAATGTTGCCCAGGACTTAAACGGGAATGTCCGTCTTCTCGCATTGCGCCGTCGCTCTGTCTACGCTGAGACTTGAGCTTGCCGCAGGCGTTTCCCTCGAGCTTATTGGTTGTCCTTGTATATTCCTCATACTTTTGACCCATCAATGGATTCTCTAAGTTGCACATTCCACATGTTCACAAAAGATACAGAAGTGCTGAATTAACAGCATTTGTGTACATGACGTGTACACGGCCTATTAACGAATCCGTCCGGCCCGTCTCCTGTCCAAGTTGCAGCGATGTGTTCACGAGGCGTAGTGGCTTCCTACGTGACATCCTTAGTCATCCTGACGCGCTGGCGCTACGCCGTTGCCTCTGGTAGATCGCTTTCCGGGCATTCCGACGCGTTCGGCTAGCGCCCTCGCCTGCTATGCAGTAGCACTCATGATCCCTGCTAGGGCTGTTTGCAAAAAGGCATCTCGCCCCTCAAGCGCCGTGAGATACCTGACAGCAAGGTTGACCTGATTCTGTAGATCACCCTGCTGTCCATCTGTATTGGGATGGAAATAGGCTTGAATTACAGCGAACTGTTCACCGTTGAGTTGGGGTATCACAGCCGAAAAAGCCTTCAACATCTGGGCGGTATATGCAAGCGTGGCCGGTTCAATTATTCCGCCCGGTCCCGGATTCTCCATGGGAACCTTAACGCACGCGACTATAGTTTGCCCAAACTGGTTGTAGCTGCTGGTAGCTAAGACCGGTTTTCCATAGCTCGCTAGCTCATTGAGATCATTTTCCGGGTCATACGTTATCGTCATCGTCTTGCCTTTCTTGAGCGATCTTCCTGAGAAAAGTGAGTGTGTATGTTCTCTTTTCCTTCGCCTACAATTCTAGCATGTTTGACCCTGACGCAAACATGCCGAGGATCAATCGCGGAATGGTCTACCTGGGCGCGTGTCTCATTGCCGGTATCCGGCTGGCGCGAGAGAAGCAGGTTAACGTCCGCGTGATCCCGACCAGTCAGGCAATCAACGAGTCCGTGGACCTCGCGCACGAGATATTCAACCGTGTGTTCAGGAAGGTGCCGGAAAGGATTGCGCGATAATTACCCTGACTATGCAGTTTCCCCTGCAAGAATATCCTCTTCGCGCGTTCATACCATTAGAGCGAATGTGGAGGCACATGTGCGCCGATCAGTAATCCTCGCAGTAGCGTTGGTGGGTTTCTCAAGTCTCGTATTTTGTCAATCGACAACATCCCCGATGCCGATGAACGGGACCGTCAATATCATTCTGGCGAACAAGCAGGGACTCGTCGCGGTGACAGACAGTCTACTTAGCGATGATAGGGGTGCCAGAGCAATTGGGAAGAAACTCTTCCAGCTAGACGCTAGCACCATTTGTACAATTGCAGGCTGGTATAGCGATCCCGGCCCGCTAGAAGACGATAACAAATACCCGCGCCCCGCTAGCGCCGTACTTCCAGACGTCATCAATTTATACCATTATAGTGACCTTAGAAGGGCTACCCTTGAACAGAAGATGGAACGCTTATCCTCACTCTTCACGGACACATTGGACGTCGTAGCACAGATTGATAAGGCGACGGGAAGCCCCACAAATCCATATCCTTTAGAGCTTACTCTGGCGGGATTTGATGCAGGTCATCTACTACGTATTATCGAAGTTGACTTGGTCCTAAATCAAGTCGGAACCAAGTGGCAATATGAACAGAAGAATTACACCGTGATCGAGGTGACAAACAAACTCGTGTCCGTTGTTAGAGGTATCAAAGACGTCGCGCAGCCAATCCTAGACAACCCTAAGCCAGACCACAGATCAGACCCGGTCCTACAGCATTACTCGGAGGCCATGGCATCTGACAATGGCGAATCGCTGTCGTTAGATGACATGAAACTAATTGCAAAGAGACTTGAGGCACTGACAGCCGACAAATTCAACCGAAAAGTCGGGGGCGAGCGGCAGGTCGCACTCTTGACGAACGGAGCAGTCTTACAACCGATAGAGCAGCCACGCTCTTATGCCAGATTAGATGGTTTCTCACATCTAATATTTAGACAACTCTCCAAGATGCAGGCCGGTTATGATCTGAGCGGGATAGGAGTTACTTTGCCATTTAGCTACATTGGTCACTGATAGCTATCTTACTAACATAGGGCAGCAGCAACTCGATGAGATATTCTTCTTCCGTACAACATTTGATCATTGTGTTCTCGTGTACAGCGGGGGTCCATTTATATTTGACCGCTCAAATATCGTGAGGAACTCAGAACTTCTCCTGCTCAAAGGTGCAAACCCGAACTCCAAGGCAATCGCGCAATTCAAATCTGATTTCCCCGACGTTAGAGTGTTCGACGAGACGGCAGTCAACGGACCAGTCCCCATTCCGGCGCTGTCGCCAACAGCAAAATGACCCCCACCGTCACCTCGTGAGAGATGAATGAACACATCCGAACTGATCGCCGCTATCGACGCCGAGATTTCCCGTCTCCAACAGGCACGCAAACTACTCGCTGGCAGCACAGGAACACGCGGAGGTAAGCACGTTATAAGTGCCGAGGGGAGAGCGCGGATCAGTGCCGCAATGAAAAAGAGGTGGGCAGCGGCGAAGAAGGCCCGGAAGCGATAGACGGATGTGTGCCGCGCCTGACAGGGCACCCGGCGGCCCGGCTGACATCTCAAGACGATACGCGCAGGCTACCTCGCGACTTTGAACGTCCACTCTCCGTTATGCCGCTTGGCATTCAGCACTCTTCCGTCAAACGTCAGCTTGTAAAGGCCGTTTTGCAAGTCGCGCGGAGCACCGGAAATGAACGAACGATGATACTCATAGACATCAGTGCCAGAGAGCGATACCTTTTCAGCGAATACGACACAAGCGACATCATGCCCCATGCCCTGCAAGCGTCCTGGCAACCTGACCGATTCACGTTTAGATGACATTTTGCCTCTTTTTTTCGCTGACTCGCCCTTAACGTTTACTATGGACAACAGATTGAAGAAAGAGGTTTGCGATGCTGTTTCGTCCGAAGCGGTCAAGAGGTTTGCTGGCGGGGTTGCTTGTTCTAGCCATTGCTATTGCGTGGCAGGGTGCCTCCGCCCAGGATGTGGTTCACGCAGTGAGCGGAATTGTGAAGAGTTTCGACAAGGACACAAAGACCGTGGTCGTCAAGACGGCTGACGGTACGGAGCACACCATCAAGTACACCGATCAAACGGTCGTGAAGGGTGCCAAGGACGCTGGCACAGGTGTTGAGAAGGGCAGCGTAGACACCTACCTAGCCGCCAAGGTAGGCACCAAGGTCACCGTCAAGTACACGGAGAAGAGTGGTGAGAAGACCGCCGTCGGCATAAAGGACGCCAGCAAGGCAACGGCCAAAGCAGTAACGCAGTGAGGCTCGCAAGAAACACACATGCCTTGTACCTGGCGGCATTCGCCCCTTTGTCGCCTACGGCCTGAGGTTAGCGAGGCAAATGATGAGATGCGGGAGAATAATTGCGTCCGCAAACATCGCTTCGCATCGGAGAGGCGTACGACTCGTCTTGCTGTTCGGTCTTCTGTCTTGTATCCATCGCATTTCTTCTGATCGCCAACATCGACGCCCCGCGCGGGGGTCTGATTCACGTACCTCCGCAAAACCTGGTCAGCCTTTCTCAATCCTTGCCCAGGCAGTAGCAGGTATTGGGGCGACCTATCCTCCGCGTCCGGGCCGTCGGCTTCGGTCTGGGTTCCGTGTTTCTGGCAATCTGGCCGTCTAACCTCTCTAGCAGCCCCGTAGACGATTTGTAAGGACCCCAATCCCGCACCCAAGTGTCACGGACGCGCCAGCGGTCACGCAGGCTTCACCATGGGCCATCCATACGCCACAAAGCATGGCCGTACACTGCAGAACGCTCCGCCCTATTTCATTGTCCTATCGCTGTGTGTGGCCGCTACCAACGCCGATCCGACAAGCAGCGCATCGCTGAAGCCTTCGCGCTGGGCAACGTTGACGGACTCGCGCTCGAACTCACACCTGATTACAACGTCGCGCCACAGACAACGCAGCCGGTCATCGTGTGGGACGAGGGATACGGGAGTGCTTCGGCGCGAGCACGGATCAGCTCCGCTCAGAAGAAGAGATGGGCAGTAGCGAAGAGGGCCACAAAGTAACAAATGTGTTGGCCGATCCTCCAAGAAGGCGCTAGAATCTGCACATTTCTGGAGGATGACCCATGAAAAGGTTTATCCATCTAGCCGTCGCTACTGTCTTCCTTTCGTCGCTTCTCCTTAAGGCGCAGGTCCTGACATCGGCAGAAGCCAAAGATCACGTCGGCGAATCCGCGACTGTGTGCGGCCTGATTGCCAGTGAGAACACTGCTACGAGCAGCCGTGGTACTCCCACCTTCGTAAACCTGGATCAGCCTTATCCCCATCAGGTTTTTGCTGTGCTGATCTGGGGTTCTGATAAGGCAGCCGTAGGACAAGTTCCCAAGACGGGGCATATATGTGCAAAGGGAACAATCTCTCTCTACCGTGGTGTTCCCGAAATCGTTGTCCGCTCGTCGGCTGACTTGTACGTGCCTAAACTCAGCAACGATAAGCACTACACCAACAGCGATGGGCAGACGGTCCACTCTCCGGCGTATTCAAACGGCGGACCTCCAGCAGGTGCAACTGCTCTTTGCCAAGATGGTACTTACAGCTTCAGTCAGCATCGGCAAGGAACATGCTCGCATCACGGAGGTGTCTCAAAGTGGCTGTAATATCCCGCGCATCGCGGCAGAAGGCGCACGGGCTGGACGCGCATTTGTTGCATTGTTTACTTTAGTACGGCCTCGATCTTTGCCCGAATTTGACTGTCTGGATTCCGGCGCAAAGCCTCTCTGAACCATTCCTTTGCATCTACTTCATAACCCTGCCGTGATAGGGAGAGACCGAGGTTAAAGGCTGACACTGCATCGGTCTTGTCGGCCTCTGCGGCCAAGCGATAGCTATTCGCGGCTGGGCTCCAGTTTTGGGTATCAAAGTAGCATTGTCCAAGGCGAAATTGCATCCATGGGTACTTTCCGTCAGAGGCACGAATTGCGGCTTGCGAGGCGGAAATACACTCAGAGTACCGGTCAAGGTCTTCAAATATTTTAGCTTCCGAGTCCAGGGCAAATGCGTCGTCCGGCTTTGATCCAAGCGCCTCCTTAACATATTCGAGCGCCTGCTGGTATACGCCTCGGCTCTCAAGCACGTCCGCCATAGATCGGTAGACTGTCGGCACGATAACCTCAAATTGCTTCTGCGAATATTTGTTAGTGTTCTTCACTGACGCATCTATACATTTGCGGCCATCGGACATTACGGCATCCTTGTCAGGTGTATTTTGGAATAGACGATTGGTGGCAGCGTAGCAATAATCGTAGGCATAATCGTCCTCCATCCCAGCCGCTGTTTCGTACGCATCAGCGGCGGACGATTCGTCACCCACTTTGCGCCTACGGTCTCCCTCCCTGTCCCATTCATAAGCCTCGGGTGGATATTTCGAAGCATAGACTCTAAACCACTTTTCCGCAGCCGCAGGATTGTTCGCCTGTTCGTTGTTGGCCACAAGCGATCTAAAGGCATTCAGTGCCAGGTCCTGGCCGCAAATCGCAGTCTTCGACTCTGCTACCTGAGAAGCCAGAGCAACTGCAGCCGGATAGTCTTCGTGTTCGGCCCGAACCCGGCTCAACACGTAGTTCGCGACCATGAGGTCGCTTCCTTTCGAAGATTTTGCAGCTCCGTTCGCCTCAGTCCCGGCAAGCGTCAAGAAAACACCATACTGCTGAGTAGCATGGGTCTTTTCCTCAGTCCCATCTTTGGCGAACGCCGCAGCAAAGCTCTCGTTTTGGGCCCGGTCGTAGAGGACATAGGCAAGCAAAGAGCGAGAAGCCGAGGAGGAACCTAAGTCAACAAGTGTCCTAGCTGCCTTGATTCCGTATTCGCTGAAATCGGCTGATTTCGTTCCGAAACAGGCTATCTTCGCCAAGTCGTCAGGTTTTCGACAGGCGGCTGCCGTCTCGTCTAAGAGTCGTGTCAACTTGTGGGAGTCTTCCTGATACGGCGAGGCCGGATCATCAGAATAGGTTTCGTTGGCCCTCACATCAAAAAGTCTAGTGAGCTGGTCTAAATTTTGGCCGCAATCAATGGTGTGGCTGGCCTCATTGAACTTCTCTGCGAGCAGCGATTTGATGAGTCTGGCTGGCACGGCAAAATTGAGATTTTGACCGTCTTGCAACATGCCTACGGCGACGCCGATCACCTCACCTCTATCGTTAAGAATGGGTCCGCCCGAAGACCCATGGGAGATAGGACTTGTAATCTGGATCAGGTTTCGACCCTCACGTGTCCTTATCCCCGACACGATTCCCTGGCTGATCGTCTTTTCGAGACCTTCAGGGTTACCGATAGCGAAGATTTGTTCACCGGGCGAAACGTCGCCCTTTGCCAACGGGAGTGGCTTAGAAGTTAGGTCGATGTCGACGGACAAAATCGCCAAATCGTTCTTCTCGTCCCTACGAACAATCTTCAGCGGGATGCGCACCGGCCCTACGGCAAGGACGGGGCTTCCTGCGTCAACCACATGGGCATCAGTCACAAGCATTCTCGGCGCAACGAGAAATGCGCTACCTAGAGCTGTGGGATTGCCACTGCTGTCGTTAAGGTAGACTAAAAAAACCGAATCTTGCGCAGCCTTATAAACCTCAGTCGCAGTGTCTCCGATCTGAGCATGGGCAGAAACCGCGCCCAAACAACAGAACAGGACAACAAGGCATGTCCTGAGTCTCAAGGTGGTTCTCATCCTTCGCCACATGGTTGTGGACATAACTTTAGATAGTAGGAGTGATATCACGCTTCCAGGCTGACGGAAATGAGCCTTTAGTGTCAGATTTTTCCGGGCGGTTCCAACCTACCGCAGCGCGCGAAGCAACACGGAGTTGCGATGATAGTCGAGAAACATCCGTTGACCTTCACTGAAGACCCCTACATTGACCGCCCGCTCAGTCTCAACACCCATGCGGCGCAGCGATTCCTTGTGTGCTACCGGAGAAATGATCAGCCTGCCAGCGTCCTCGAAACTGATAAAGCCTCGATCGAACAGATGATCGATAGACGGGGTAAGCAGAAGTCCGTTCTCCCCATGCAATCGCTCTTCGTTGTTTGAGTCGCGCCACGGCTTGCAATGGCTTGCTCTCAGGTGAACGGGATTTTCGACTCTTGTCACCCTGCAAAATCTCTCGAAACACATCACGCGGTCCTTGAACAGCCCCTGACCTCTACGCGCAACGATGAGCGACTCCCGTTCGGTCTCCGTTAGGTCACCAGAATTCTCGATAACTTGTTCGATGTGGTGTTCCCAGGCTTCCATGTCTGCAGTCTCAGCAGGGGAGCGGATAAGGCTATCACGCCCTGACATCGCATTCAGAAGTTCCGAGGCTTGTCGTCCGATGAGGTCAATCAGGACCTGTGCCAGCTGAGGAGACACTTCTGTCAGATATACACCTTGATTACCGTTTCCCGTCGCCTGCAAAGGCGAGTAACGTCCCGGAAGCACCGGCCTGAGAACTACCATGTGGTCTTTGGGTCTGACCTTGTTCTCCATCTCAACAAAGTTGACACGTATTTTCCAGCCAATCGAGTCCCAATTCACGCCCACGCCACCGAATTCGATTGGTTTTGGGCTTTCGTAGCAATGAGATGCCGTGACCCCGATAGCGAAAATCCGCGTATCGAAAAACGAGAAGACTAAGTCTCCAGGCGAGACTTCGCGCATGAACTCATAGAACGGATTACGGCCGTTGTCAGCATTTCGTTTAGGAGACCAGAGGTATCCGCCTTGTATCTCATACCGATGCGTTTGGTTCTGATTAACCCACCAATAACGCATACGGCCGCTCCCAAGGCTAGATAACTACGATGAGTATTTTAGCCCTCCTCACCGTTCCTGCAACTCGACTATGCTGCCATGACGTTGTAGATCGTCTGCCGCGTCACCTTGAACTCCCGAGCCAGTGCGGACTTGTTCTCACCAGCCGCCACACGCTCACGAATCGACTGAACCTGTGCAGCGGTCATGGTTGACTTCCGGCCCTGATACTTGCCAGCTTCCTTCGCCTTCGCAATGCCCTCCCGCTGGCGTTCACGGATCATGGCCCGCTCGAACTCAGCGACGCCACCCATGATCGTCAGCATCAACTTCGACATTGCTGAGTCATCGCCAGTGAAGGTCAGCGACTCCTTGACGAAGTCGACGACGACCCCGCGCCCGTTCAGCGTCTCGACTGTGTGGAGCAGATCGGTGATATTTCGAGCAAGACGGTCCATGCTGTGTACCACCAGCACATCCCCGTCCCTCAGATACTCCATCGCGGCCTTAAGCTGTGGCCGGTTCGTATCCGCACCGCTCGCCTTATCCGTGAATACCTTGTCGAGTTGAACGCCGTCCAACTGGCGAACCGTGTTCTGGTCGACCGTGCTGACCCTGATATATCCAACCCGCTTCCCGCCGCGCCGTGCTGCAGTCATGCTCACCCTCCCCGACTGTAAAATATAACTCTAGACCATGAGGAGACAAGTGTCAAGTATAAAATTACCCACTTATAATTTACGGTTTTCGAGGCAGGAAAGTGTAAAGCGCGGACCGTCAACTCAGGGTGTACCGCTCTTTTACAAATTCAGGCTGCCCGTAAGTCATAGGCTCGGTGAAAGGTATGAAGCGCCGCGCGCAGCCGTGCGTTATAAGCGCTCTGCCGAGAAGCGCGGTTGTGGTCCTGCAAGGTTAAGGGCTAATATCTGTGCGACCTATGTCGGACCGCGAATCGCCTCCGAAGAAATCTTCGACAAAGCGATACCTTATTCCCAGTGTGGTCGTTGTCCTTCTCCTCGTCGGCATAGTCACATGGCATTTTTGGCATCGACCGCCGGTCCAGCCTGACGTTTACAACTTCGATCGGTATCAGCAGGATTTGGCGGATAGGATCACAAAGAGATTCGGAACCGGCCCAACTAGCAATTTCAGCGTTGCCATACCCATTGGCACTTACCCCGTCGGCACACTCTATCGCGCAACCGAGTGGGTACCTGCAGACTTTGAAGACTGCACCCCGCCGGTCGCGCCCACCGGATACCCCGCAGGCCACTTGTTTCCGTCCTATACACTTTCGAGCAACACTGTGTTGACCGCGAATATCGGAGAACATACCATCCAAGGTCTCCAAAACGCAGGGGCAAACTTGCAACAGATGTCCACTGTCGAGTACGGAGTCAGCGACGCGCAGCTCCAGATCATGGATGACAAATCGGTAGATGAGGTCACTTCCAGAACCAACTGCAAGACCTACATCGCCGCTCACCCCGGCGTGCGCTTGATCCGTGGTTCGATTACGGGCAAGATAACCTTCACGGTCAAGGTGGACAACCCTGCCTCCGTGAAAGCCCAGCTGTTGAAGATCGGCGGCTTCAGTATCACCGACGACCCGCAATCCTCAAAGCTCAGCGTTTCCGACGAGCAGACTCAGCAAATCGTTCAACTGCTGTCAGAACTTCGACCCGTGGCGAACGTTGCTGCTATTCAGGCGACGCCTGTTAATCCGGCTCAGACGGAAAGAACCTCCCAACGGGTTGGCGCGCAGCGCCCATCGCCTTCCGAGCAAGCCCCCGCACACGTCACTGCTCACATATTCGTTCAGCAGGACGCATCCGCCGATCCGCAAGTCGGCGCAAATGTCGTTCAGCTTCTGCGCTCAGCATGGCCGACAGCCAACGTGGAATCAAAAGTCGAACTCATTCCTACCGAGAAGGTGCCCGATCAGGCTCAGGTCCGCTTCTTTAACTCCGCGGATGCAGCCTTCGCTGACAAGTGTGTGCAGTCCCTTCGCCAAACCTATCCCAACGCACGCGTTGTGCGCGTCGGATTGCCCTCTCCGAACGGACAGCTTGAGGTCTGGCTTCCAAAATCACACCCTCCTCCGCAGCCACCACCTGTGCAGACTGCTCCATCGCCTGATGTAAAGTGTCGAGTTCACATGTGGATCAACGCTCAGCCAAGCGGAGCTTTTGGCCAAGTGGCGGTGGGAAGTACGGGTAAGATGCCGATCGGATACGAGTGCGAAGATGGGCATCTCCCATCTAGTCTCGCAGTCGTCGTGGATGGGGACGGATTCTCCACCGATTTCCCCCAGCCCGCTCCAAGTAGAGGGAAGTGTTTTGCCGGGTGGAGGTATGGCCCACCATTTTGTCGTCTCTTTCAGACCAAACCACGCCGGATCGTTCACCGGAAAGTTGACTGTTACGTCGCCCGGTTCCGAACCTCCTAGGACTGACTTTAAGAATCCGTTGATTCTGACAGGGACCGGGACGCAACATTAGGGGGTTCGCTCTCTCAGCGCCTTATGAACTGCCGGGTTAGATCGGCCGAACAAGGCTACAGCTTGCCACTACCTTTGCGTACACGCCTATAGTAGTTGATTCGGCAATCGCTGCAACGCCATGGGTAGATGCCCAGCAGTTTGAGAATATACCGCTCAAGGAATCCGCGACGGTATCGCCGATGAAGGGGTTGTTGGCATCCGCGGCACGTCACTATCCGTCCATCCAATCGTCCCAGGCGAGAGCACAGCTTGCGGCGCCTGGTTGCGCCAGCTTTTGAAAACAGGCACAAAGAAAGGGGCGCCCGTGGAGAGGGGAGGCGGGAGGCGCCTGAAATCCTGTGACCTCTGGGGGAGGCACTATTTCACCGCTCAGATGCAGGGGCTTATCGACAGGTTGCTCCCGCGGGCGGAAGCCGATCACGTTTGTCGGCTGAGGCGGGGCGTCGGAGGCTGCGAGCTCTTGGCGATGAGTGCATCTCGCAGTTGCTCAGCCGTCAGGCCGCATTGCTGCAATAGCTGACACAACGCATTTCCTTGTAACTCGGGGTGTACCCCAAGTAGATGTCGACCGGGTTTTAATTACGGCGGTGGCCGGAGAGTCAAGGATGACGGAGCGAAGGGCGGACTGTGCTGGTGGAGGGTCCTTTGCAAATCTCCTCGAGGGTCGCAGGCCGGGTTGCACCAGGAGTACATTTGGGATCGGGAAGGCCGTTCTTACTGGTGCAATGTTTTACCGGGTTGGCTGGGATGTTGGCGCGCAACTCCTCATCGGTGGGCTGCTGGTAGGCGTTTTGAGCAGCGAGAGAGAGGGTGAATGCGAGACAGCATGCGAGGGGGAGAAGTTTTCTCATGGTCGAGTAGTTTGGATCCTGAGACGCGCCATTGACAAGGTAATTCCGTCGCAGCAATCGGGCGATGTATTTCTCCTGCTCTTCCCGAAGTCATTGCGGATCGCTCGCTGACCTCTGAGATTTGAGACAGCGAGCGCGGCAAGAGGAAGACGCCATCATCTTGTGCGCATGTTTCCATTGTGGGCGGCTCTGTCCTCGGTTTCCTCGGCGGCATGCGTACGTCTCCATTCTTTCGGCGTTCGTTACTGTAATGGGATCATGGTACTCAACCGACCTCGGAAGGGGGTGTGGGGTCAATGAGATTTCGAGGTCTCGCTACCTGAGACCACGGGGGTAATTCTCGGCGTCTCGCCGCGTTTTAAAGAAAACGACGTCCCGTTTACGCTGGAGAGGTTGACCTATTGACTCATCAAGTCCCATATAGGGGTGGGAAATGGGGAGCGATATTTCCCACCCTTCTTTTCCTCTTTAACTCAATATGCTGCATAATGTTACTACCTTTTGCAAAAAAGCATTTTAAAGATGTGAATCCTATATATGGAGGACACAGTGGTGCTCCGCGGAACGAGAACCCACGGGTTCTCCAACCTAAGCTCGGACGATGAGGATTGATTGAGTTGAACATTGAAAAGAAGCTAGGTAGGTTCAAAAGTGGGTTCACCTTCCCGTTGAAGTATGACGAACTTGAAAAGCGACACGGCCATGTACTCTCACGGAAAGGTTGGCTGCTGTACACCGCGCTGCTTCGCAAGGCACTCACCGCGGAGTCTCCCGTCATAACCTTTTCAATACCAGAAGGTGAACGTGCTGAGTTGTCGCCAAAGACGTTGAAGAGATGCAGAGAAGAACTGGAGACCCGACGTCTCATCGCCGTGACACGGGAGAGTGCGGACAAACCGTTCCACTATGAACTCCTGCACCCGACTAATGGTAGGCAACTTCAACGCAGCGTCCAACGCAAGAAGATCACGGCGGAACTCTCGAAGCGTTATCCCGCACGTACGTACACCCCGGACGAGACCTTCAAGGTGTTTGAAATTCTGATTGGCGACCGGCTACAGGGATCGAACACCCGCGATGGTTTTGAGCCAAGAGGTGACAATTCGCACCGGTACCTCTGTCCGTTCCACATTCCCAACCTCGAGTACCCAGACCCTGACAGGAAGAGCGTAAGGGCACCGCTCCTTGTGTTTGCAGATACCGGTTATTGGGCCTGCTCGTACAAACATTGCACGCACTCCCTCGAAGCCACGCTGAGGGAGCGCAACGGGGATGGTTACCTCCTCCACTTCGTGCGTGCGTACAAGTGGCAGCTCGATGCGTCGCGCTACAAGAAGGCATACAACCTGACCTCGGCACAGATTCGCGAGGTGATCGCTCAGATTCTCGACGGCGCGTCCTGCTGGGCCGATTTGACGTACACGACGCAGAACATCGAGACCCGAGAACTCATTCAGGCGAGGTTCGACTCACGTACGCCGCAACCTGTGAAGCTGGAACTCAGTCACTTTGTTGAGCCAGCGTACGAATTTTGACTCCGGGTTGGCGTCCGCCAACTGTTGTCGGCGTAGAGTAATTCACGTTCCATTTTGTCCGCGAGGATAGGGCGGCCCAACGCCCTTAACCATGTGATCGCTTTCAGGACTCCCGTTGTCGTGTCTGTTGTGTCCGCTGTACTCGTCTTCATGCGGATAGTTTCCGTTAAGGACAGACGCCGCGACAGGTAAATCACGCTAGCAGTCCGGGGCAACTGCCCAATGTGGGATCGAGTTCCAAGACGGGAGATTTCCATTCCCAAAAAGTGACCGAAGGGGGTGACCGCAGCACGATTCGGCACCGCCGGGCATCTGTAATCGAATCGGCGGACACCTCAGCGTCTACGACGAGACATGTCTACGGAGTGGTGGCCTTCGCCGAGTTCGACAGCGGCGACATGTCACGGGACCAGCCCAAGTATCCGAATCATCTAGCCGACCCATGATCACGGGACCATGTGACCGATCAGAGTCGATGGACTTGACGCGCGAATTGATGGACTGATCACGGGTTAACCGAAAACAACAGCGCGTAACTTCCGTGTTGCCGACCATACAAGAACTACCCTGGATCATGCGGCGATTACAGCCAGGGGCTACTGCGCCTCGGCAGACCCAGGAAGTGGAGTCTTTGCGTGCGCTCAGAGATTAGTGGGATTTTCAAGTTCCTGAAACAGGCCCTCTTTCTTAATTCCACCTAATTCTTAACGTGTCCGTAAACTGACGTAACAGTATCCATATCGATACGAGAAGCCGTCCGCCGAGAACTTACGATTACCTAACATTTCCCTATCAATGACACATTTAAAATAGGTAACTCGTATCAGATAAGAACTGGTAGGGTCGCAAATAGACGTAGTTGACATGAACGGAACAATGCACTTCGCGACGGTGCCGGTCAAAGCAGTACCGAAGAAGAAAGCCAATGGGGGTGCCGATCAGCATCACCCTGTTGTTCTCGTGGTCGACGACGAGCGCGTGATAGCCGACACCCTGTCAGTGATATTTGAAAAAAATGGATTTATCGCCATGACCGCTTATGACGGAACTTCAGCTCTTGAGATCGCGGCCCTGGTACCGCCTGAATTGCTCATCAGCGACGTAATAATGCCGGGCATCAACGGTATTGACCTCGCGATCGCTATCAGAGGTTCCGTCCCCGATTGCGAAGTCATATTGTTTTTCGGACAGCCATCTGCATTAGACCTTCTTGAGTCGGCGCAGCTTGCAGGGCATGACTTTTTGGCGCTCACTAAACCCGCACACCCAACCGAGTTGCTGGCACGTGTATCAGAGCGCTTAGCACTGCGGAAAGAAGTGCCCCCGCGAGTTGATTGATTCGGTGCAACTTCACTGATCTGTCGTACTTAATGGTATGATCCGCGGGTTAGTTCCACCCAAACCGCCTGTCAACCGCTGCCCAAAGTAATTCCGCCTCTAATCAACACAAAGGACGGTGGTCTCTATCTTTGAAAGAAAAACCATTACTGATTCGAGTTTACGCCGCTGCCCCTTTCACCGAACTGGGCCTCAGATCCCGTTGTTGGCGAATTACCGGCAACCCGGAAATAACGGCCCGAAACTTCCGGATAGCCGACCAACCAGACACAACGGGACCCTGGCGCGTTTCCCAGTACTAATCTTCTGCAAGCCCACAATCCACGCTCAATGAGCGCTAAGCCCTGTTAGCAACAGTCGAACGAAGGGCACTTGTCCGGAAACCCGACTTTACGGCAACTTGATTTGAGCTCGGTTGTCGATGAGTGCATTGGCGATTCTGCGCATGGCGACGCCGATCAGACACAAGTAACGCCGGAGTCGGTAAAATTACTCGACCGCTCTAACCCATCGCGAACGCTCGATGATTGGCTCTGAGTTTCTCTCATTTCTTCAAGGCAGACTGCCAGTTGACCAAGACGTTGATAGAGAGGCTGTCAGCGGCCTGGGCGTGCGGAACCTGGATCAGGAAGCGGCCGTCTTTGCCGATGTCGAACTGGTAGTGCCCGGGGACAGAGAACAGCGCCCGGGGTGCGCCGGCCTCGAAGTCTCTGCCGCTGATCTTCACTGGGACCGCCATCATCTTGCCGTCACCGGAGAGGAAGTATAGTTCGTGGCCGTCGCGGCTCCAGACCGGCCAGTCGCCGCCTCCTGTGGACACCTGCCATTTGCCGATGTGTTCCGGGAAGGTCTCCACAAAGACCTCGGCGTGTCTCGATTCGCCCGAAGTGTAGGCAAGGAAGCCGCCATCCTGAGAGAGTTTGACGTGCTCCCCGTTATTGGGGTCGGCAGGGAGGTAGTTGAAAGGCTTCCGGTCCCCAAACGTCGGCACAACGTCGAGGCCAAAGCCCTTCCCGGGGTCGAATACTCCCAGAAGCAGGTAGCGGCCATCCGATGACCAGCCATTCAAGATGGCGGTGCGGTTCTCTGAGTCCTTGTAGAGCAGCTCTTCCCGGCCTGTACCGCCGATCGCCTTCTGGAAGGTTTCGACCGTAGGACGCCAGTAGGCGACTCTGCTTCCGTCCGGAGACCATACCGGTAATTGGCTCGAGGTGGGCCCAAAGGTCAAGCGCCACGCCGAGCTGTGCGCCAGGTCATGAAGCCAGATGCTGGAGACTCCCGCAGAATCGTTTTTGTCCGTCGCGAGCAAGGAGCCGTCAGGCGAGATTGCGACCCGCTCGAATTCATCTGGATCGCCGACAACGCCCTGCGGCTTGCCGGTCCGGTCGAACCAGGTCAGTTGCGTACTTACGTCGTGGACTGCGCCTGCGGTGTAGACCAGGATGCCGTTGGTGGAAACGGAGAACTGACTTTGGGCGACCCCGGCGAAGTAGTCGACGTTCTCCGCCAGCGGCACGGGGTCTCCGGTAGTCCGCGCGTGGGCTGCGTCGAAGGGTTGGGCCATCAGCGTGTTTTCACGCCTGAAGAGCAGATAGCCGTCATTCGCACTGTCA